>ERZ779866.599-NODE-599-length-39943-cov-4.086868_pt1 | contig 39943 bp, 50 predicted proteins | sample MGYA00511248_ERZ779866 | MGnify/ENA primary metagenome ERZ779866 (study PRJEB29588, sample SAMEA2155758) | human gut metagenome | biome: human gut; feature: human-associated habitat; material: faeces | place: Denmark | collected 2008/2010 ... | reverse complement strand
TTCCAGCTCTTTTGCCTGCTTCTGAGCATTGGCCGTCAGAACCACTCTCTTGCCGCCGTAGATCTTCTGTACGATCTGGTTCAGCTTATCCTCGATGCTTCCTTCCAGCTCATAGCTGTATGTGAAGTCGTTCGGCTCCTCTACGAGACGGATCACTTCTTCTGCAAGCTTGATTCCGCCTTCGCCGCCCTTTGCCCATACTTCTGAGAGGGCAACGTTTACGCCGAGCTCTTTACACTTGCTCTCTACAAGATCAAGCTCTGCCTTTGTATCTGTCGGGAATGCGTTGATCGCTACTACGCACGGCAGTTTGTATACGTTGCGGATATTGCTTACGTGTTTCAGAAGGTTCGGAAGTCCCTTCTCAAGAGCCTCAAGGTTCTCGTTGTTCAGATCAGCCTTCGCTAACGAGGGGGAATAGTACAATGTCAATCGGTTTAATCGGCCGCAAGCTTGGAATGACCCGTGTTTTTAATCAGGATGGCAAGTCCGTACCTGTCACCGTCATTCAGGTTGAGGCAAACCGCGTTACCCAGATCAAAAATATCGAAACTGATGGCTACTGCGCTATTCAGGTTACTACTGGCGAACGCAAGACCAGCCGTATGACCAAGGCTGAAATTGGTCACTTTGCTAAGACCGGCGTTGCTGCAGGTCGTGGCTTATGGGAGTTCCGTCTTGAGCCTTCCGAGCTCGAAGCTTATCAGGTAGGTTCCGAGATTAAAGTAGACGCTTTCAAGGATGTTAAGAAAGTAGATGTCACCGGCCAGTCAAAAGGTAAGGGCACTGCTGGTACCGTTAAGCGTTATAACTTCCGTACTCAAGATTTTACCCACGGTAACTCACGTTCCCACCGTGTTCCGGGTTCTACTGGTCAGAACCAGACTCCGGGCCGTGTATTTAAGGGCAAGAAGATGGTTGGCCGTATGGGCAACGAGCGCGTTACTGTTATGTGCCTTGACCTCGTCCGCGTCGACTCTGAGCGCAATCTGCTCCTCGTTAAGGGTGCCGTTCCCGGTGCCAACAACGGCGATCTGATTGTAAGGCCAAGTGTTAAAGCTTAACCTGGGGTAAAGAAACATGGAATTAAAGATGATTGGCGCCGACAAGGGCCTGGAAGTGTCAGAGAGCACTTTCGGTCGCGAGTTCAATGAGGCGCTGGTACATCAGGTAGTAGTTGCATACCAGAGTACCGCTCGTGCCGGAACCAAAGCGCAAAAGACCCGTTCTGAAGTTTCAGGCGGCGGCAAGAAGCCGTTCCGTCAGAAAGGTACTGGTCGCGCTCGTGCCGGTTCTTCTCGTTCACCTCTGTGGCGCGCTGGCGGCACCATTTTTGCTGCTAAGCCGCAGGACTGGACTCAGAAAGTCAACCGCAAGATGTATCGCGTTGCAATGCGCAGCATTTTGTCACAGTTGGTCCGTGAGGATCGCCTTTTAGTTGTCGGCGATTTTAAACTTGAAAATCACAAGACCAAGACTTTAGTTGCCAAGCTCAAAGAGCTTGACTTGAAGAATGTATTAATCGTAAACGGCGAATTTGACAGCGATTTGTTCCTCGCATCCCGTAACCTTTATAAGGTTGAGGTTTGCCAGCCGGGCACCGCTGAGTTCAATCCCATTAACCTTATCAACTTCGACAAAGTTGTTATGACCGAAGCCGCAGTTAAGAAGGTTGAGGAGATGCTCAAATGATGTTCAATGAAGCACGTATTATGGAAGTTTTGAGTGCTCCGGTTGTTTCTGAAAAGGCAACCATGTTGGCTGAAAAAGGCAACACCGTAGTATTTAAGGTTCTTCCGAACGCAAACAAGAAAGAAATCAAAGCTGCCGTTGAAAATATTTTCAATGTTAAGGTTAAGTCAGTCCGTACCCTCAATATGCAGGGTAAGGCTCGCCGTACCGTTCACGGTATCGGTCGCCGCTCTGATTGGAAAAAGGCTTATGTTACTTTAATGCCTGATCAGAACATTGATCTTACTGCAGCACCGGCTGAGAAGGAGAGCAAATAATGGCTATTATTAAAGCTAAGCCTACTTCCGCAGGTCGTCGTCACGTAATCCAGATTAAGTCCTTTGACTTATGGAAGGGCGGTCCTTTCGCTCCTCTCGTTGTTGAGAAGCGCAAGACCGGCGGTCGTGATAACTACGGTCATATTTCAACTCGTCACATCGGTGGCGGTCACAAGCAGCGTTATCGTTTAATCGATTTCAAGCGTCAGAAAGACGGAATTGAAGCACGCGTTGAGCGTCTTGAGTATGATCCTAACCGTTCAGCTCATATTGCTTTGGTTCTTTATACTGACGGCGAACGTCGTTATATCCTTGCTCCTAAGGGACTTAAGGTTGGCGATAAGATTATGTCCGGTGACAGTGCTGAGATTAAAGTCGGCAACTGCCTTCCGATGCGCAATATTCCGTTGGGTACCAACATTCACGCAGTTGAATTAGTTCCCGGCGCAGGTGCAAAGTTTGCCCGTTCCGCAGGTACTTACTGCCAGCTTTTGGCTCGCGAAGGTGAATATGTCACTTTGCGTATGCGTTCAGGCGAAATGCGCCGCGTATTAGCCAACGGCCGTGCTACCATCGGTGAAATCGGCAACAGCGAACACATGCTTCGTCAGTTAGGTAAAGCTGGTGCTAACCGCTGGCGCGGTGTACGTCCTACCGTTCGCGGTATGGCAATGAACCCTATCGATCACCCGCATGGTGGTGGTGAAGGCCGTAACAAGGGTATTCAGCCTCGTTCGCCTTGGGGTACTCCTTGCAAGGGCTTCAAGACCCGCAAGAATAAGCGTACTGAGAAGTACATTGTTCGCCATCGTTAACAGTTAACTGAGGATATAACATGCCACGTTCTCTGAAGAAAGGGCCGTTTATTGACGAGCACTTACTGAAGAAAGTTGAGCAGACCATGAATGACGGCGATAAGAAGCCGATCAAAACTTGGTCCCGTCGCTCAATGATCGTACCTGCCATGATCGGTATGACTATCGCCGTCCACAACGGTCGTCAGCATGTACCGGTTTACATTGTTGACGAAATGGTAGGTCACAAACTGGGCGAATTCGCCCCGACCCGTACTTTCCGCGGTCATGCCGCAGTTGATAAGAAAGCTGCAGCAGCTAAGTAGGAGTGAGCTAAATGTTGGAAGTTAAAGCAGTACATCGTTATGCAAGAAGCTCCGCTCAGAAGACCCGTTTGGTCGCTGACCAAGTACGCGGAATGCCTGTTGACAAGGCCTTGAATTTACTTAAGTTCAGCCCGCGTAAGGCTGCACAGTTGATTTACAAGGTTGTTCAGTCAGCTGTATCAAATGCGGAGCAGAATCAGTCTTTAGATGCTGATCGTCTGTTTGTTTCTCGTATCCTGGTTGATGAAGGTCCGTCCTTAAAGCGCATCATGCCGCGTGCCAAGGGCCGTGCAGATCGCATTGTTAAGCGTACCTCTCACATCACCGTATACGTTGCTGAGCGTTAACAGGAGCATAAGATGGGTCAGAAAGTTAATCCCATTGGAATAAGACTCGGTATTACCAAGCCTTATTCATCGGTCTGGTACGCATCAACCGCGAATTTCCCGGCCAATATTAAGAGCGATTCTGAAGTTCGTAAATATTTGTTTGAAGAACTCAAGAACGCTTCCGTATCAAAGATCGTTATTGATCGTCCGGCCAAGAGCATCCGTGTAACCATTCACACTGCTCGTCCGGGTATTGTTATCGGTAAGAAAGGCGAAGACGTAGAAAAACTGCGCAAAAAGATTGCTGAGATTGCCGGTGTTCCTGCTCAGGTTAACATCAGCGAAGTTCGCAAGCCTGATCTTGATGCTAAATTAGTTGCAGACTCAATTGCTTCTCAGCTTGAGCGCCGTGTAATGTTCCGCCGCGCTATGAAGAAGGCAATTCAGAACGCTATGCGCGTAGGTGCAAAAGGCATCAAAGTTGAAGTCTCAGGACGTTTGGGCGGTGCTGAAATCGCTCGTTCCGAGTGGCTTCGTGAAGGTCGCGTACCTCTCCATACTCTTCGTGCCGACATTGACTACGCAATCTCTGAAGCCGTAACCACTTACGGTGTGATTGGCGTTAAAGTCTGGATCTTCAAGGGTGAAGTTTTAGGCAATCTGCCTTTAACTCAGGAAGAGCCTGAAGATCGTAACAACGCCGCAGCTCCTGCAGGTCGCAAACGTCGTCGTGATGACAACGGTGCACGCACCGGCCGTCGCGGTCGTGGCGCATCCGCCGCTGCAAAGAAGCCCGCTGCTGAAGCTGCTCCGGCTGCTGAAGCCAAGGCTGCCGAGTAACGGGAGGGAGAATAAATGTTACAACCTAAGCGTACTAAATATCGCAAGACTCAAAAAGGCCGTAACGAAGGTTTGGCCTATACCGGAAATGAAGTTTCTTTCGGTGAGTTCGGCTTAAAGGCAACTTCACGCGGTCAGATCACTGCTCGTGAAATTGAAGCTGCACGTCGTGCTTTCACCCGTGAAATGAAGCGTGCCGGTAAAGTTTGGATTCGCGTGTTCCCGGATAAGCCTATTACTCAGAAAGCACTCGGTGTTCGTATGGGTAAAGGTAAGGGTTCAGTTGAATACTGGGTTTGCCCGATTCAGCCCGGCAAAGTCCTCTTTGAGATTGGCGGTATCCCTGAAGCTACTGCTCGTGAGGCTTTCCGTCTTGCTGCAGCCAAGCTCTCAGTTACCACTACTTTTGTAACCAAGGCGGTGATCTAATGAAGGCTAGCGAGTTACGTAACAAATCAGTTGAAGAACTGAAGAGCGAGCTCTCAGGTCTTCAGCGCGAACAGTTCAATCTTCGTTTTCAGTTAAAGACTGGTTCTTTACAGAAGACTGATGACGTAAGAAAGGTCCGTCGCGATATTGCGCGCGTTAACACTATCATTTCTGAAAAACTTCGCGCTGAAAGCGCCAAGTAGAGGAGTGCAAAATGTCTGAAACTCAGAATACCGCTACCAAAGTGGCTCGCACCCTCCGCGGCCGCGTTGTAAGCGACAAGATGCAGAAAGCTTGTGTGGTTGCTGTTGAGCGTCGTGTAAAGCACCCGCTTTACGGTAAAATCGTAAAACGTACCACCAAGTTCCACGTTCAGGATAGAGAGAACATCGCACAGGCTGGCGATATCGTTGATATTTGCGAATGCCGTCCGGTTTCCAAGACTATCGCTTGGACTTTGGTAAAAGTTGTTGAGAAAGCCCAGAAGGCCTAATTAACACTTAAAAATAAGACCGCAGTCGTAAAAGACTTGCGGTCTTTTATTATATATGTTATTATTCAGCGCCCTTCCGAATCATTCGGGAGGGTGGTTTTTTATTGATTAACGGAGCATTTGAAATGATCCAGATGCAAAGCATGCTCGACGTTGCCGACAACTCGGGTGCTCGCAGTGTAATGTGCATTAAGGTCCTGGGAGGATCTCACCGCCGTTATGCTGGTATTGGCGACATCATTAAGGTGTCTGTCAAAGAAGCCATCCCTCGCGGCAAAGTCAAGAAAGGCGATGTTGTTGACGCTGTTATCGTACGTACCAAGAAAGGTGTACGTCGTCCTGACGGCTCCCTCATTCGCTTCGACAGCAACGCTGCAGTTTTATTAACTGCACAGCACGAGCCAATTGGCACTCGTATCTTCGGACCTGTTACCCGTGAACTTCGTTCCGAGCAGTTCATGAAGATTGTGTCACTTGCTCCTGAAGTACTCTAAGTCCAAAGGGGTATCAAATGGCAGCTAAAATCCGCCAGAATGACGAAGTTATCGTCATTACCGGTAAAAGCAAGGGCAAGATCGGTAAGGTCACCCAGGTTTTAACCGGTGAAAACAAGGTGATTGTCGAGGGCGTTAACGTCCAGAAGAAACACCAGAAGCCCAATCCGAATCTCGGTATTCAGGGCGGCATCGTTGATAAAGAGGCTCCTATTCATGTCTCCAACGTTGCAATTTATAATCCAGAAACCAAGAAGGCTGACCGCGTAGGTTTCCGTTTTGAAGACGGCAAGAAAGTACGTTTCTTCAAATCCAACGGACAGGCAGTTCCTTCTCAGGCTAAGTAAGCAGTTTTTATCAGGAGATAAACGATGGCGAAACTGCATGATCTTTACAAGCAGGAAGTAATCAAAGCCTTAACTGAAAAATTTGGTTACAAAACAGTCATGCAAGTCCCTCGGATTGTGAAGATCACCCTTAACATGGGTGTCGGTGAGGCAGTTGCAGACAAAAAAGTTTTAGAAAACGCTGCACGCGACATGGCCGCTATTGCCGGTCAGAAGCCGCTTATCACCAAGGTTCGCAAGTCTGTAGCGGGCTTCCACATTCGTGAAGGCTATCCTATCGGATGTAAGGTAACCCTCCGTGGCGAGCGTATGTGGGAATTTCTCGAGCGTTTGATCGTAATTGCGATCCCCCGTATCCGTGACTTCCGCGGTCTTTCCGCTAAGTCTTTTGACGGACGCGGCAATTACTCAATGGGCGTTCGTGAACAGATCATTTTCCCAGAGATCGATTATGACAAGGTAGATACCATTCGTGGTCTTGACATTACGATCACTACGACGGCTAAAACTGACGAGGAAGGTCGCGCCCTCCTCGAAGCATTCAAGTTCCCGTTCCGCACTCAGACTAAGTAATCGAGGACGAACCTAAATGGCTAAAACTTCTATGAAGAATCGCGAGCTGAAAAGACAGCGTCTTTGCGAGAAATATCGTGCAAAGCGTGAACAGCTCAAGACTATTATTTCAAGCGTCTCTTCCTCAGATGAAGACCGTTGGGCAGCTGTAATGGCTTTAGCAGCCCTTCCGCGCGACTCTAGCCGCTGCCGTCAGCGTAATCGCTGCAGCGAGACTGGTCGTCCGCATGGTTATCTGCGCAAGTTCGGTTTGTGCCGCATTAAATTGCGTGAGCACATGATGCGCGGTGAAATTCCGGGTCTTCGTAAGGCCAGCTGGTAAGAGGAGAGATACACATGAGCATGCAAGATCCGATCGCGGATTTGCTGACCCGCATCCGCAACGGCCAGGCTGCCGGAAAGGTTTCGGTGTCTTTGCCTTCCTCCAAACAGAAATTGGCAATTGCCAACTTGTTGGTAAAAGAGGGCTATATTGCTTCCGCTAAAGAAAGCGGAGATGTTAAGAAGGTTTTGGAAATCGAGTTGAAGTACTACGAGGGTAAGCCCGTAGTAGAGATGATTCAGCGCGTTTCCCGTCCGGGACTTCGTGTTTACAAGAAGTGCCGCGACCTTCCGCGTATTATGAATGGTTTAGGCATTGCAGTTATTTCAACTTCAAAAGGCCTAATGACCGACCGCGCTGCCCGTAAGGACGGCTTAGGCGGCGAAGTTATTTGCTACGTCGCATAAGGAGGAAACATGTCACGTATTGCTAAGGAAGCTGTTGCTATTCCTCAGGGCGTTGAGGTTTCCGTCAATGGCCAGGTCGTTTCTGCCAAGTCTAAACTCGGTCAGATGACTTTAAATGTTCATCCGCTTGTTAAGGTTGTTATTGAAGACAAGAACATCCACGTACAGCAGGCTGATGATTCTGCTGACTCAAACATGCAGTCAGGTACTACTCGCGCTTTGATTCACAACATGATTGTGGGTCTTGACAAGGGTTTTGAGAAGAAACTCCAGTTAGTCGGCGTTGGTTACCGTGCACAGGCTAAAGGCAAGGTATTGAATCTTGCTTTAGGTTTCTCCCATCCGGTTGAGCACGCTCTTCCTGAAGGAGTCACCTGTGAAACTCCGTCTCAGACTGAAATCGTTTTAAAGAGCTATGATAAGGCTTTATTAGGACAGGTTGCAGCTGACATTCGCGCTTATCGTGCTCCTGAGCCTTATAAGGGCAAAGGCATCCGCTATGCTGATGAAGTAGTACGCATTAAAGAAGCCAAGAAGAAATAACGATTGGGGTATAACATGTTTGATAAGAAAGCATCCCGCATCCGTCGTGCAAAGAAAGCACGTGCTAAGATGCATGAACTTGGAGTCACCCGTTTGGTTGTTACCCGTACTCCTCGTCATATTTATGCCCAGATTATCGATAAGGACAGCCGTGTATTAGCCACTGCTTCTACCTTAGAGAAAGATCTGATTAAGGATCTCAAGTATACTGGCAATATCGAAGCTGCTAAGCTCATCGGCAAAGTTATCGGCGAACGCGCCATTGCCGCTAAAGTTGAAACTGTTGCTTTCGATCGTTCCGGTTACCAATATCATGGCCGTGTCGCTGCTTTAGCTGACGCAGCTCGTGAAGCTGGTCTTAAGTTCTAGGAGTCTAAAATGCAACATAAAGATGAATCCCAGGCTGGCGAGCTTCAGGAGAAGCTGGTCGCTGTTAATCGCGTTGCCAAGGTTGTAAAAGGCGGTCGTATTTTCTCTTTCACCGCTCTTACCGTTGTCGGTGACGGCAAAGGTCGTGTAGGTTACGGCTACGGCAAAGCCGGCGAAGTTCCTGCTGCTCTTCAGAAGGCTATTGAGCAGGCTCGTCGTAATATCCACAGCCATATTGAGCTCAAGGACGGCACTCTGTTCCATCCGATCAAGGGCAGACACTCTGGATCAATGGTTTATTTACAGCCTGCCTCCGAAGGTACCGGTATTATCGCAGGCGGCGCTATGCGTGCAGTTCTCGAAGTAGCTGGTGTACGTAACGTTTTAGCAAAAGCATACGGTTCAACCAACCCGATTAATGTGGTTCGTGCTACCGTTGACGCTTTAGCCTCCATGCGTACCCCTGAGAGCGTTGCTGCCAAGCGCGGTCTTTCAGTTAAGGATATTCTGGAGTAAAAAATGGCCGAGAAGAAAACCATTAAGGTCACTCAGACCAAGAGCACGATCGGCCGTAAGCCTGATCACATCGCAACTATGCGCGGTTTAGGTCTTCGTCGTATTCGTCATACCGTTGAACTCGAGGACACTCCGTCCGTTCGCGGCATGATTAATAAAGTTAGCTATATGGTTAAGGTCGAGGAGTAATTCATGGAAAGCATGCGTTTAAATACTCTTAAACCGGCCGAAGGTTCACGTCGTCCGCACGTTCGTGTCGGTCGCGGTATCGGTTCCGGTCTCGGCAAGACCTGCGGTCGCGGTATCAAAGGTTCAGGTGCTCGTAAGAGCCCTAATGTCCGCCCTGGTTTTGAAGGCGGTCAGATGCCGATGAAGATTCGTTTGCCTAAATTCGGTTTCTGGTCAGCAAAGGCTGATCTTGCTGCTGAAGTTCCGTTAAATTCTTTAAACGGTATTGACAGCGAAACCATCGATTTGGCAACTCTTAAGGCTGCACGTTTGGTTCCTAACAAAGCCAAATACGTTAAGATTGTTCTGTCCCGTGTTCCTAACTTCACTAAGAAAGTTGACATTAAGGGATTAGGTGTTACTAAGGGTGCAAAGGCTGCTATTGAAGCCGCCGGCGGTACTGTTGAAGTTGCAGATTATATTACTGCAGCAGCAGCTCGTCGTGAGCGTTCAATGAAGAATCGTGCTCTTAAGTTGAACGATCTTCAGGCTAAGTTAGCTGCCACCGGTATTCAAAAACCGGCAAAGAAAGATAAGTCAGCAAAAGCTGACAAGGCCGCACCTGCCAAGAAGAAGTAATGTACGGAGCGCGCTTAACGCGCGCTTTTTCGGAGATTTTGAATGGCTAGAAAATCGCTCTTAGATAAAGGCCGTAAAGTTGCAGCACAGACCGGTCCGGTAAACAGTGAACTCCGTTCACGTTTGCTGTTTGTTCTGATTGGCCTTGTGATGTTCCGCATCGGTTCTTATGTTCCGGTTCCGGGCGTCAATGCTGAAGTTTTGGCTCGCCTTTTTGAAGAACAGAGCGGCACCATCATCGGCATGTTCAATATGTTCAGCGGCGGCGCTTTAGAGCGCGCTTCCGTTTTGGCATTGGGAATTATGCCTTATATCTCTGCGTCCATTATCATCCAGTTATTGGCCGTCATTAATCCCACTCTTGCCGAGCTCCGCAAGGAAGGCGAGTCTGGGAGAAGAAAGATCACTCAGTACACACGTGTATCGACCTTGTTCCTGGCAGCATTACAGGCTGTAGGTATAGCCACCGGTATTCCGAATATGATGCCCGGATTGGTGGATAACCCTGGCTTCGGTTTTTACTTTGTAACTACCGTAAGTCTTGTTACCGGTACTATGTTCTTGATGTGGCTTGGCGAACAGATTACTGAAAGAGGTATCGGAAACGGTATTTCTCTTATCATTTTCGCCGGTATTGTTGCTGGCTTGCCTCGTGCATTGGCAGCTACTTTCGAACAGGCTCGTCAAGGCGATCTTTCCACTATCGCACTGCTTTTAATCGGTGTTGTTGTGGTCGTAGTGACCTTCTTCGTCGTGTTCATCGAGCGTGGACAGCGTCGTATCGTAATCGATTACGCAAAACGTCAGATGGGCAATCGTATTTATTCTCAACCCCGCTCTACTTTGCCGCTTAAGATCAATATGTCCGGCGTGATTCCGGCGATCTTCGCATCGTCAATCATTTTGTTCCCGGGTACCGTGGTATCATGGTTCGGTCAGGGCGACAATGCGGTTGCAAATGTTTTGCAGGAAGTTTCACTGTTCCTGCAGCCTGGTCAGCCTCTTTATGAGTTGCTGTACGCCGCTGCAATCGTGTTCTTCACCTTCTTCTACACGGCATTGGTATTCAGCCCGCGTGAAGTTGCAGAGAATTTGAAGAAGAGTGGTGCTTTTATTCCTGGAATCCGTCCCGGAGAGCAGACTGCACGCTTTATAGATAAAGTTATGACTCGTTTGACTCTGAGCGGCTCCATTTATATGGTTTTAGTCTGCTTGGTTCCGCAGTTGCTTATGAACTGGTTCAATGTTCAGTTCTATTTCGGCGGTACCTCATTATTGATTATCGTAGTTGTCATCATGGATTTCGTATCACAGCTTCAGAGCCATATGATGAATCAGCAATACGGTGATTTAATGCGCAAGGCTAATCTCAGGAATTACGGACGCTAAGCGTTCTTTAAGGAGAAAGAAATGAAAGTAGGTGCTTCAGTTAAGAAGATTTGCCGTAACTGCAAAGTGGTTCGTCGCCACGGCGTAGTACGCATCATCTGCATAAATCCTAAGCATAAGCAGCGTCAGGGCTAAAATGCTTAGTTAAATTGTTTGCACAAACAATTTAAAATCTGTATAATTTCCTATTTGCATAGCGTCTGTATTCAGGCGCTATGTGTTTTAGTTTATATACAAAAGGTTTTTAAGGGCGGACATAGCCCGGTTTGTCCGTAATATCGTAGATTTTACGGAAACTCTTTGCGTCGGATATATTAGGTCTTTCGACGTTAAGAGATTGTCAATGCCAAAGTGCACTAGAAGGTTGTCGCGTATCCTGACGGGCTTTGCGACAGCCATATGTTTAACCGACCTTTTAGGAGATCAATAGTGGCCCGTATTGCTGGCATTAATGTGCCTGATCATAAGATCGCCGTGATTGCTTTGCAGTCAGTTTACGGCATAGGCCCGACCCGTGCGCGCAATATTTTAGCTGCCGCCGGCGTTGCAGAATCCGCTAAGTTCAAAGATCTTGACGAAGCTTCCGTGGATAAAATCCGTGAAGAAGTCGCTAAGTACACTGTAGAAGGTGACTTACGCCGCGAGATTTCAATGAACATCAAGCGCCTTGTTGACCTTGGTTCCTATCGTGGCATTCGCCACCGTCGCGGCCTTCCGGTTCGCGGCCAGCGTACCAAGACTAATGCACGTACCCGTAAGGGACCGCGTAAGAGCATTAAGAAATAAGGAGGCACGAGATGGCTGAAGAAATTACTGCAAAAGAAAACGCACAGGCTGCTCCTGCCGCAGCTCCCGCTGCTGCTCCTGCAGCTACTAAAGCCGCACCTGCCGCCCCTCGTCGCGGTGGTAAACGCGCAAAGAAACAGATTGCAGACGGTGTAGCTCACATCCATGCATCTTTCAATAACACTATCGTAACCATTTCCGATCGTCAGGGTAATGCTCTTTCATGGGCTACCGCAGGCGGTTCAGGTTTCCGTGGTTCCCGTAAGTCCACTCCGTACGCTGCTCAGGTTGCTGCAGAGCGTGCCGGTGAGGCTGCCAAGGAATACGGCGTTAAGAATCTTGAAGTATTGGTTAAGGGCCCTGGTCCCGGCCGTGAGTCTTCAATTCGTGCCTTGAACGCTATCGGTTACAAGATCACCAACATTACCGATGTTACCCCGATCCCTCACAATGGTTGCCGCCCGCCTAAAAAGCGTCGCGTCTAGTGAGACAGCTAAGATTTCTGGAGAAAGATAAATGGCAAAATATACCGGCCCTGCCCTGAAATTAAGCCGTCGTGAAGGCGTTGACTTATTCTTAAAGTCAGGCGTTCGTGCCATTGAGACCAAGTGCAAACTTGATACCGCACCGGGTCAGCACGGCGCTAACAAACCGCGTCTTTCCGACTACGGCATGCAGTTACGCGAGAAGCAGAAAGTTCGCCGTATTTACGGTGTTTTAGAGCGTCAGTTCCGTAACTATTACAAGAAAGCTGCTAAGATGTCCGGTAATACCGGTGAGAACCTTCTGCAGCTTTTGGAAAGCCGTTTAGACAATGTTGTTTACCGTATGGGCTTTGGCTCCACTCGCATGGAAGCACGCCAGTTGGTAAGCCACAAGGCTATCACTGTTAACGATCATGTCGTAAACATTCCGTCTTATCAGGTACAGCCTTCTGACGTAATCGCAGTTCGCGAAAAAGCTAAAAAGCAGTTACGCATCAAGGCAGCAATCGACTTATCCGGTCAGCGCGCTCTTAAGCCTACCTGGATTGACGTTGATCATAACGCCATGAAAGGCACCTATAAGAATAAGCCTGAACGTTCTGAGCTTCCTTCCGATATTAAGGAACAGCTCATCGTCGAGTTGTACTCTAAGTAATAACGGCAACTGTGCCAGCACCTCTTAGTAAAGTGGGGTACCAATAGTGTCAGTATGTGAACTGCTCAAACCAAAGCCGGTAAGCTTTACCGAAGTTGCTCCAAATTGTGCACATATAGTGCTTGAGCCTTTGGAGCGCGGATTCGGTAACACCATCGGCGTATCATTGAGCGGCATTTTACTTAAGACTCTGCCTGGTTGCGCTATTGACGCATTCCAGATTGACGGAGTCTCGGATGAGAACAGCGTAAAAGCTGATATGGTCGAGTCTGTTTTCGAGCTCATCATGAACTTAAAAACTATCGCCGTAGCTTCAGAAGCACCGCTGAACTCTCCGGTATGGCTGTCTCTTGTCAAATCAGGTGAAGGTGAAGTAAAGGCTTCCGACATCGTTTTGGCAAGCGGAATAAGCTTCCCTAATCCGGACGCTCACATCTGCACCCTTAAGGGTGCCAAGGCTGCGTTGTCGATGAAGATCCGCGTTTCTTACGGACGCGGTTATGTGCCGGCATCTTCCGATGCTCATATTCCGGCTCAGTCTGAAAATGAGATTTTGATTGATGCTTCATTCAGCCCGGTTCGCAGATTTGTTTATGAAGTAGAGTCTGCCCGTGTTGAACAGAGAACGGATTTGGATCGTTTGGTTATCAATATCGAGACCGACGGAACCGTAGCTCCTGAGGCTGTCTTAATGCAAGGCGCCGATTTGCTGCGTGATCACTTGTGCGAACTTGTTGATCAAGAAGAAGTTTCAGAGCACTCAATGGCTCCTGCAGCTCCTCCTATGCCTGATCCTGTTCTTATGCAATTGGTTGATGATCTTGAACTTACCGTTCGTTCAGCAAATTGCCTTAAAGCCGAATCAATTATTTACATCGGTGATCTGGTACAACGCACTGAAGTGGAGTTGTTAAAAACCCCGAATTTGGGTAAGAAATCTTTGACTGAAATCAAAGACGTTTTAGCCCAGCGCGGTTTGTCACTTGGTATGAGACTTACCAATTGGCCGCCTCCTAATTTGCGTTCATCGAGATAAGATAACTGTTTAAGAAAGGAATTAGATATGCGTCATCGTTTAAGCGGCCGTCATTTAGGTCGTACTTCTGCACACCGTGCTGCGCTGTATCGCAATCTTGCAAATGCTCTTGTTACTCACGAGTGCATTAGAACTACTTTGCCCAAGGCAAAAGAGTTGCGCCGCTTTGTAGAGCGTCTTATTACCATCGCTAAGGTTGATTCAGTGGCAAATCGCCGCTTGGTCTTCTCTCGCGTTCGTGACAATGATGTAGTTGCAAAGCTCTTTAATGAAATCGGTAAGCTCAATGCTAACCGTCCGGGCGGCTATACCCGCATCTTAAAGTGCGGCTTCCGTCCTGGCGATCAGGCTCCGATGGCTTACATCATGTTGGTAGAGCGTACCGCTAAAGCTGAAGTAGCTGAAGGCGAGGCTGCTGCCGAATAAAGTTCTATAGGGCGCTTTCGCGCCCTTTAGATCTTCAATACCGAATTCTGTCTAAAACGAGGGTGTAACCTTGGATCAAACTACTGATTTGCTAAGGCCCAATATCAAGGAAGTCGTAACGCTCTCCCGTAATGTATCTCGAGTTATTCTTGAACCTTTTGAGCAGCATTATGCTCAGGTTTTAGGAACTGCATTGCGTCGTATTATGCTTTCTTCAATTCCGGGATATGCAATTACTGAAGTCGAGATTGACGGTGTAGTTCATGAGTACAGCGCCTTAGAAGGCGTTCAGGAAGATATTCTGCTCATTCTTTTGAATTTAAAGGAAGTTGCAGTTTTCTCTTCGACTATACCGCAGCACGATCCGGTACTTGAAATCAATAAATCCGGCATCGGTCCTGTTACTGCAGCCGATATTCAGTGTCCGGGCGGAATTGAGATCCGTAATCCTGAATTGGTTTTGTGCCATATCACTGATGAAAAGACCAATCTGCGCATGCGTTTGCATGTAACTCGCGGTCGCGGTTATGTCCCGGCAGTTACTCACCCTCATATCGAAGGTGCCGAAGATCGTTTTATCGGTCGTTTACTGCTTGATGCTTCATATTGCCCTGTTCTTAATGTAGCTGTACACACAGCTCCGCTTAATGACGGACAAGAGCAGTTGATTTTGGATATTGAGACCAACGGTACAATCGATCCGAGTGATGCAGTTTGTTCTGCTGCTACCATTTTTGCAGATCAGCTCAATTCATTTGTTGATATCCGTAATTCTGTCGCCCCTGCTGACGATGCTTCCTTTAAACCTCTTATTGATCCGAAGCTTTTATGCCCGGTTGAGGATTTGGAACTTACCGTTCGTTCAGCAAATTGCCTTAAAGCCGAAGGTATTAAATATATCGGCGATTTGGTACAGCGTACTGAAGTTGAATTGCTTAAGACTCCTAATCTTGGTAAGAAATCCCTTACCGAAATCAAGGATGTCTTGGCAGAACGCGGTTTATCTTTAGGTATGCGCCTTGAGAATTGGCCGCCTGCAGATTTGGAAATAAATCATTAATAATTTAGAGACGGGTCGCAAATTGCGGCCTGTTTTTTTCTGGGGATATATTGGTAATTTGATAAGTTGTGCTGCGGTTTAGTAAAGGGAAATTAAGATATATCGGGACAGCTGAGAAGTAACAGAAAAATCATGTTGTTTAATAAATATGCTATTTCTTTAAAGTAAGGGGCTTACATTAAGGATAAGAATTATTTAACGGTTGTTGAAAGAGCATCTTACCGTTGTTAAACTCTTAGAAAGATTTTAACTGGACGGGTTTTTACGGATGTCTATCAATATATACGAAATAAGCGATGATTATCAGGACAAGTTAACGGACATGGTCCTTAAAGAATTTAAGGATACCGTAGAAGAAGTCTTGGTTACAGAAGAAGATTTGTATGACAGAATGCTGCGTTTGTGGAATGACCATGAACGTGAAATTGAAATAGCATTGGAAGAGCCAAGTGATTTATGGAAAGAATTAAATTCTTTTATCGATCCGGAGTATGATTATTTTGAAGCCGAGGTGGTTTCAAGAGGGGAAATGGATCGCATTGTTTTGGCTAAAATTTTGTGCAGTAATGAGATGTCAGACGATCCTGAGGTTTTTCACTGCGTTCAATTTGTGTGGTTACCGTAATGGCAGAATTAACCGTAGGTCATGTAAATTTAGCTCGCGGTTTTCGCGGCGGCGAGCGTCAAACCGAGCTGCTGATTGCTTGTCTTGCTCGTCTTGGCGTAAAACAGTATTTGGTGTGCAGAGCAGGGAGCCCGCTTGCCGAGCATCTGGACGGTACTCCTGATTTAGAAATCATTGAGCTAAGAAAACGTATTGATTTACGTTTTAACGGACATAAATATTTGGCAGATAAATGTGATGTTATTCAGGCTCATGAGGCAAGAGCGACACAATGGGCTTTTGTACATCATCTGCTTTATAAGACTCCTTATGCAACGACGCGCCGTGTTCCTGAAACAGTGCGCGACAATGTTTTAAATCGTGCTATTTATGCTAAAGCTGCAGCTGTTGTTGCTATTTCATCAGCTATAGGAGATGGTCTTAAAGCGCAGTTTAAGCGCGAAATTGAGCTTATTCCCAGTTCTTGCGCACATTTTGCTGTAAATGAAGTTAAAGCAAAAGAAATTAAAGATCGTTTTAAAGGCAGTTTTGTCATAGGACATATTGGAGCATTGGTTGACAGACATAAAGGTCAATCTGTTTTGATTAAAGCTGCTGAAATCTTAAAAAAAGATATTCCGAATCTTAAGGTAGTGTTTTTAGGTTCGGGAATAGATCTTGAGAAATTTAAAGAGCAGGGAAAAAATCTTGGAGATTCCTTGGTTTTTGAAGGCTTTGTTTCAAATGTTGTGGATTACATCAAATCCTTTGATGTTTTTGCCTATCCGTCAAATTATGAAGGGCTGGGCAGTGTCCTTTTAGATGTAATGGAACAGGGTGTTCCCGTTGTGGCGACGGCTGTAGACGGGATCCCCGATATTGTGAAGGATCATGATAGCGGTCTTTTAATTGAAAAAGGAGATGCTAAAGCTTTGGCTGACGCTGTTTTGAAGATTAAAAAAGAAGATCTTTTAAAAGAAAAGCTTATAGAAGGAGCTCTTGGCATGGCAAAGGCACATAGTCCCGAGCTGATGGCTGCTTCTTATTTATCTCTTTATAAAAAGGTTTTAAAACATTAAGTCATTAATAGAGAAAGCGGGGTTTGTTCCCCGCTCTTTTTTGTCAGATGTTATGAAATAAATCACGGGTATAGATTTTATCTCTTACATCTGCTAATTCTTTTTGCATGCGATTGGTGATAATTAAATCGCATTCCTTTTTAAAAGCAGTTAAATCGCGCTCGACTTTAGAATTAAAGAAGCTGTCTTCTTTAAGTAAAGGCTCATATACGACAACATTGATTCCTTTTGCTTTGATGCGCTTCATAACACCTTGAATTGAGGAAGCACGGAAATTGTCGGAGCCTGATTTCATGATAAGACGGTATATTCCGACGGTTTTAGGGTTTTTGCTTAGAATATCTTCGGCAATAAAATCTTTTCTAATGCTGTTGGCTTCCACAATGGCTTTAATTAGACAGTTCGGTACGTGCTCAAAATTGGCAAGAAGCTGCTTGGTATCCTTAGGCAGACAGTATCCGCCGTAGCCGAATGAAGGATTGTTGTAAAAATCGCCGATACGCGGGTCAAGACACACTCCTTTAATGATGGATTTAGGGTCAAGTCCTTTTTTAGCCGCGTATGTATCAAGCTCGTTAAAGAATGAAACGCGCAGCGCAAGATAAGTATTGGAAAAAAGTTTGACGCTTTCAGCTTCGGTGGGCGGAATAATAAGAACCGGCACGTCTTTTTCAAGAGAAGACTCTTTTAAAAGTTCGGCAAAAGCATGTCCTACTGCTTCATTGTGAGTTCCGACGATGATGCGTGAAGGATGGAGGTTATCATAAAGAGCAAGACCTTCACGTAAAAACTCCGGCGAAAAATGTAAATTATGCAGGTTTAAATTAGCAGAAGTTTCTTCAGTAAAGCCGACCGGCAAAGTGCTTTTAACGATAATGTGGGCATTAGGGGCAAATTTTAAAACACTGTCAATTGAACTTAAAACCGAGCTTACGTCAAAATAATTAAGTTTAGGATCGTAATTGGTCGGTGTGGCGATAATGACAAATTCAGCACCTTTAAGGGCGTCGGCGGCATTATCGGTGGCTTTTAAATTTAATTGCTTTACTGCAAGATATTCGGAAATTTCTTTATCGGTAATAGGGCTTACTCTTTCGTTAATGAGCTTAACGCGTTCACTGTTGATTTCAAGAACGGTAACTTCATTTTTTACGGCAAGCAGTACGGAAAGGGACATTCCGACGTATCCTGCACCTATAACGCAAATTTTTGCCATATTAAATTCTCCGACAATCGTTTTTGCTTAACGAATAATTGTAAGCCTTGATTTATAAAGTTAATCTTCAATTTGCATGAATTTGTGCAATTCTTGCGCAAAATCATCAAAATCAAGATTTTCTATAAGCACTCCTTTTTTATGAAAAGCTGTTGCTTTTTTACACCAAGGTGCAGGTCCCCAGCGTACGATACCGTCAGGGTCAATTCCTGAATAAAGAGCAAATAAAGGAGTATCTGAAGCACAGGCTAAATGAACGTTTGCCGTGTCTACGCTTAAAAGAAATTTAAGTCTGCTTATAGCGTAAGCAAGATCGGTAGCGTTTAGCTCTTTGGGTAAAATTATAAGGCGTTCATGATATTTGTCTTTTAAAGATTCAAGAATTGAGCGATCTTGCGGGGCAACAAGTAAACACAGACAGGCATTGCAGTCAAAATTTAAAAAGTAGTCACAAATATCAGTTACGGTTTTATCACTTAGTTTTCTGTGTTTTGAAGCTCCGTACGGGGCTATTCCGTAAACGGTTTTATCATTAAATAATAAAGACAGTTTATCAGTCGATTCTTTTGTAATAAGCGGTAAATAATGCATGTCAGGATTTTTAATACCGCCTAAGATAAGTAAATCCTTAAAATATTCACTTATATGTTTGCCGAAGTTCCTTTTGAGCAAATTAATATTGACGCAGTCAGCTCGGTTCTCAAATCCTGCAGTAAAAGTAGGTTTTAACAGGGATTCCAGAATAAAATCACGAGCTCTGAAATTCGGCTCTGTAGTAACGAGAAGATCGCAAGGCCCTAAATGACTTATTTTTTCTACTGCGTTTTTTATATCTTCTTTTTGCGGCTTTTTTGGTAAAACCACAACACTGTCAATTTTAAGACACTGTATATAAATCGGGGCAATGTTTTCAGAGCAAAGAACCGAAAATTTTATAGACGGGTAATATTGCTTGATTTGTGTGAAAAACGGTGTGATAACTTGGCTATCGCCAAGTTTTCCGTCCATCTTGCTTATTACGATATGCTTTATTGATTCAAAGTTAAAAGAGGAAAGATTGGCTGACGCTTTGAAATCGTAAAGAAATTTGTTTTTTGCAAAACGCAGCTTGTCTTTTAAAAGACGCAATTTTTTTAACATAGCTATTAAGGGTTAATCGTTATCGGGGTTCCCGGATCGACTAAAGAAATAAACTCATCCATTTCAGGATTTAAAATGGCAATGCATCCGTCAGTCCAGTCTGAACGTTGAACGGTGGCATGATACGCAGATGAACTGTAAGGCTGTCCGTGGATCATGATCATTCCGCCTGGTCTTTTGCCGAGTTTTCTTGCTTCTTCAATATCCTGGGCATTGGGATATGAAATATGGAAAGATTTATAGTAATTTGAATTAAAGTTGATGTAATCAAGCGTGTAAGTGCCCTCAGGAGTACGTTTGTCTCCTTCGTATTGTTTATCGCCTACGGGTCTGTCGGATAAAGCGATCCAATAAGAACGGATTACTTTATCTTTTTTCATCAAAAACATCTGGTGATTGGCTTTATTAACTATTACATGATCAATAAGGTTTTTAGGGCCGCGGTAACCTTTGGGGTATACGGGAAGATTGGCAAAGCGGCCTAAACGGACATAGTCGTAATCGCGATCGTAAATTACCGGCTCCATGAGAGCTTCATAGTATAAATCGTGGCTTCTGTCGATTTTTGTATAGTTTGAGCAGGAGCTGACGAAAAAACTGACAACAAATAGAATAAAAAAGCCGTAAAGTTTTTTTAAAAACATAATAAAAGATTAAAAATAAAGGAGACAACGATTCGTTATTTTACCTTAAAGATAGAGATTAAATGTAAGGAAAAACTTGATTTTTTCGGCGGATTTAGTCAAAGGAAGGCGGTTACTTTTGTCGTTTTGTAAGGAGTATAATTTTACTGCGTATTTTAAATGTCATAGCTTATGTAAGCAAAATGCCAACAAATAACAATCAACCTGAAAAGCGCCGTTTGTTTTCTTTTTTTACTGCGATTTTAACTTTAACCGTATCCTTTATCGTGGCTTCGTTTGCCATACCGATGATGGCAATATGGACTGAGTCTCATCATCTTAGTTCCTCAAATATCGCTAATACGGTTTTGAGTTATTTTGTCGGCTGTATGGCTGCCTTGCTTCTTTTTTCCCGTTTATCCAATTTCCTAGGCAGAAAGCTCGTAGTTATTATTTCTTTGCTCTTAAGTATTACGGCAAGTTTGATTTTTGCCCACAGTACTTCTGCCGATGAGTTGTACGTAGCACGCTTTTTACAAGGACTTGCCTGCGGTTTGGCGTCAAGTGCCGGCATGGCATGGGTTGTGGATAATTCACCTAAAAACAGTTCTTGGCTGGGCACGACATTGACAGCGGCAAGTCCTAATATCGGTTTGTCCATAGGCTGTCTTTTAACCGGATTTATTGTTGCGTATCGTTTTTTAAGTCCCAAGTTGCTGTTTGAGTTTTCTATCGTTTTGTTATTCCTATGCTTGATTTTAGTTTTTTTAAGTAACGAAACGATGCGTTTTAACACTGAGCCTTTAGCTAAGGTTTTAGTCCCTAAATTTGCCGTACCTAAAAGACTTAAGCGTATTTTTGTTTTAAGCGCCGCAGGATTTGTCGGATCTTGGGGCGTGGGTGCGATTTTACAGGGATTTTCCGCAAGATACGCCTTTGAAATTTTCGGAAAATCCGATGCTTTGCTTACCGCATTAATTTATCTTCTATTTATCATGCCAAACGCAGCGGCGGGAATTATTGTCGGAAAGTTAAATCCGGTGCGAACGACTTTATTTCTTATCTCTGTGTTTTCCGTTGCGGCGTTGAGCTTGTTTTTGTGCATCCATTTTAAAACTCCTCTTTTATTCGTCCTTAGCGTGTTTTTTACCGGAATGGCCGGCGGAGGGGTAGTTACAGCGACTTTGAGTCTTTTACTTTTGGACTCGACGCTTAAAGAGAGAGCCGGAATTATTGCCGCTTTGTATTTTTGCTCTTATGTCGGATCAGGGGCTCCTAATTTCATCATAGGCAGGATGTCGAATATTACCCTTGATGAAATCGGAATCGGTTTTAGTGTGTGGGTATTATTTGTTTGGGTTGTTGTCGTTACTTCTTTATTCCGGATGAAAAAGTCTCCAAACAAGGCTGAAAGGCTGCGCCTTGCACGTTGAAAAGGATTGGTGTCTTAAGTTAAGCAGCAAAATAGATATTGAATATAAGTCCGTGGTTTTGGACTTTAGTCTTTTTGTAATATAAAACACTATCTTTGTACACTTTGTTTTTGTTTCGCTTGCTCGGATTTTTTGTAGGTGCCGCACAGAGAAAGACACTGTGGTATGATTAACTTTTTAGAAACATTGAAGATTTGATTTAAAGATCCTGCCTTAATATGTCGGAAACAACAGATAAAAATAAATTAAGCCTAGAAGGCATCGAGCAGATGCCGCTTGAACGTTTTGCCGAGAATGCTTATTTAAATTATTCAATGAACGTGATTCGCGATCGCGCGCTGCCGTCTGTAAGTGACGGTATGAAGCCCGTGCAGCGCAGAATTATTTACGCAATGGCAAAACTCGGAATAGGCCCTAAAGCAAAACACGTAAAGTCGGCTCGTACGGTCGGTGAGGTTTTAGGCAAGTATCATCCTCACGGCGACAGCGCGTGCTATGAAGCCATGGTTCTTATGGCACAGCCTTTTTCCTATCGTTATCCTTTAGTCGACGGTCAAGGCAACTGGGGTGATGTTGAAGATCCGAAATCTTTTGCGGCAATGCGTTATACCGAGTCGCGGTTATCAATTTACTCCGATATCCTGCTGCAGGATTTGAACACGGGTTGCGTCGATTTTATCCCCAATTTTGACGGCACTGCGGAAGAGCCTAAAGCTTTACCTTCACGGCTTCCCAATATCCTTTTAAACGGAACTACGGGTATTGCCGTCGGTATGGCAACCGACATCCCTCCGCACAATTTGACGGAAGTTGCCAATGCCGCTGTCTATCTGCTGGAAAACCCCGAGGCAAGTGTTAGTGATTTAATGCAGTTTGTACTTGGACCTGATTATCCGTGCGGAGCCGAAATCATTACACCCAAGGTTGATTTGCTTAAGATGTATGAAACCGGTAAAGGTATAGTTCGTCAGCGTGCGGTTTATAAAGTAGAAAAAGAAGGTATTGTGGTAAGCGCGCTGCCTTTTCAGGTGTCTGGCGGACAAGTTGAGAAGCAGATTGCCGATCTGATGGCCAAGAAAAAACTGCCGATGGTGTCTGACTTAATCAATGCATCTGATCATAACAATCCTTGCCGTTTGGTAATTGTTCCCAGATCTAATCGAATCGACTGCGATGAACTGATGAATCATCTGTTTGCGGTTACGGATTTGGAATCTACTTATCGCGTTAATCTAAATATTTTAGGACTTGACGGAAAGCCTCAGGTAAAGAATTTAAAACAGATTTTAAGCGAGTGGCTCGTTTTCCGTCAGCAGACGGTAACAAAGCGTTTGTCAAAGCGTCTTGAGAACGTCGAAAGAAGACTGCATCTCCTTGAAGGATTACTTGTAGTTTTCTTAAATCTTGACGAAGTCATAAGAATCATTCGTGAAGAAGAAAATCCTAAAGAAAAACTTATAGAGCGCTTTAATCTTACCGAAGCACAGGTTGAATATATCCTTGAGACCAAGCTAAGACAGCTTGCTCGTCTTGAGGAGATGAAGATAAAAGAAGAACAGGAAAAGCTCTTAACTGAAAAAAATAAGCTTGAGACCATTTTAGGCAGTCAGGCACGTCTTAAAACTTTTATTAAAAAAGAAATTCTAGCTGATGTAAAACTTTACGGCGATGACAGACGTTGCCCTGTAGTTGAGCGTGCTGAAGCAGTGGCTTTTTCTGAAGATGATTTGACTCCGAGCACTCCGGTGACCGTAATTTTGTCTAAGATGGGCTGGGTACGTCAGGCTAGTGAATATAATGCCGATGCAGAGCACATGACGTATAGAGCCGGAGACGGCTTTAAGGATAAGGCTTCGGGAAGAAGCAATCAGCAGGCGGTATTCATCACTAATTTAGGCAGAGCTTACAGTGTTGATATTCGGGAATTGCCGTCAGCCCGCGGACAAGGTGAGCCGTTGTCTTCAAAGGTAAACTTGCAGCAAGGCGAATTTGCCGAGTATGTCATCATCGGACAAAGCAGCGATTACTTCCTGCTTGCAAGCGACAAGGCTTACGGCTTTATCTGTAAATATGAAGATATTCTTACAAGACTTAAAGGCGGACGTGCTTTAGTTTCTCTTGACGAGGACGCAAAGCTCTTTGCGCCTGTTAAATTAAGCGATAAGTCAAGTGATCTTTTGGCAGTGGCAAGCCGTCAGGGCAAGCTTTTAATTTATAAAGCCGAGGATTTGCCGGTACTGCCTCGCGGCAAGGGCAATAAACTTATATCAATTGCCGGAGCCAAACTTGATATGGGTATGGACGGTGTTGCTGCCGTAGCTGTAATCCCGCAAGGTGCTTCCATGATAATTCACTGCGGAAAGAGAGTCCTTAATTTGTCCGCTTCTGAAATAGCTGAAAGACTGTCGGTACGCACTAAGCGCGGAGATACTTTACCTCGCGGCTTCCAGAAAGTCGATTTTATCGAAGTGGTTAAGGCAAAGTCGGACAGCGGTGAAGAAGAACAGGCAATTATGGAATTTTCTTTGGAGTAAACATGAGATATCCGTTAATAGTCTTGCGCGTCATGATTTTATTTGTCATGGCGTTAATTTGGCTGGTGCTGGGTTTGTGCGTTTGCCTGTTTAGACCGTTTAACCGTAAAAATGTCTATGCTTTGACGCAGATGCTGCGTTTGGCGCAAGGCGTTATCGGAGTAAAAGTCATCTTGGATTTTGACGTTAAATCCGTTCGTTCCAGGATGCCGGCGATTTTCGTCGGTTTGCACCAAAGCAATTGGGATATCGTGACGATGGCTGATTTGCCGCAGCCCGGATTGGTTTGCGTGGGGAAAAAGAGCCTTCTTTATACTCCGATTTTCGGAATATTGTTTTTCTTGTCAGGTAATGTGCTTTTAGATAGAGAGCATCGTTCTAAAGCCGGTGATACTTTTTTAAAGATTGTGGAAAAAATTAAAACCGGTTTATCGATTTGGATGTTCCCTGAAGGAACACGTTCAGGTTACGGGCCTGTGGGTAAGTTTAAGTCAGGGGCGCTGCATACCGCGCTGCTTGCTAAAGTTCCTATTATCCCTTTCGTTACCTCCACGTATGCAGGACAAATTGATTTAGGCAGATGGGATAACGGCGAAATTAAGATAAAGCTTTTGCCGATAATTGAAGGAACGTCATTAAGTCGTCAAAGCTTGGTAAGCGATACTAAGGCGTTGCAGGATGAAATGGTAAACGCTATGCACGAACTTGATAAGACGGTAAGAAGACCTGAAGACTATAAATTGCCTCCAGGACGTTAAAAAATTCGGTATTCCGTATTTTTAAATGATGTACCAGAAAGGGGCGAAGATACTGCCGAAGAAGGAATCTAAAGCAAAGATCACCAAAACGACAATCATCAAAGAGATATCTATAACACCGATAGGCGGAATTAATTTTTGTACCGGAGCGACAAAGGGCGCTGACATTTGGTACATAAGATAGCTTATGGAGCGAGTACTCGGCAGCCATGAGCATAATGCCTGCACGATTAAAATCATGAGCATAAGATAACCAAAGCACTTAACGCAGGTAAGAACTGACATTAAAAGCGCTATTTTAATCGGCAGAATGTTGGTAATAAGACACAGCCCGACCCAGAAAATCAGGTCAAGTGCAAAGGCAACAGCTATACCGCCTACAAAGAAGTTTTTAATGTGCAGGCGGCGGATAAAGTCGATATTGCATATGGGGTTGGTAAGTTTTAATACTGACTGCGTAAGCGGATGATAGTAATCGGCACTTGATGACTGCAGTAAAAAGCGCAGCAAAAAGAGCATGGTAAAAGCTTGAACTACCAATAAAATTAAAGAAAAAGTACTCATTAAAACATTTCCTCAAATAAATGGGTCTTTTTCATGCAGGCTTTAAATACTTCTTCCATCATTTCTTCAAATTTAAAAGAAGTCATTTGCTGCAATCCTTCATAAGTGGTACCGCCCTTTGACGTTACAGCCTCGCGCAAAGAGCTTATAGGTGTCGCATGGTTATGAATAACCATGGAAGAGGTACCTAAACCTAATTGTTCAACGATTTTTCTTGCATCGTTTTGACTAAAACCGTAGCGTACGCACTCATGCTCAACGGCTTCAAAAAAGCGGTATAAAAATGCAGGAGCGGATCCTGCCAAAGCTCCGATAGCGTTGATCCCTTCTTCAGAATTAAGCTGACAGAGCATTCCTAAAGGAGCTAATAAAGAGGAGATTAACTCTTTGTCTTTATCGTCAATTCCTTTTTCAAAGTAGATGCCGGTGATGCCAAGTCCGATTTTAGCGGGGGTGTTAGGCATTATGCGAACGATATACGGAGCATCCGTCAGGCGCCTTATGCTCGCAATCTTAAATCCTGCAGCCATTGATACTAGAATTTTTTCTGAAAAGTCGATACGGTTGTCTTTAAGTTCTTTAAGAACTGCTGTAAGCATTTGCGGCTTTACGCCTAAGAAAATGATATCGCTTTCTTTTACGGCTTCTACATTTGAGGTTGTAATCTTAGCTTTTTTATCAGCAAACTTCTGAAGCTTTTCAAGATGCGGACCGCTTACGTAAATCTCATCAGCATCATTGCGGGCCTTTTTTATGCCGTCAAAGATGCAGGATGACATATTGCCGCCGCCGATGAATGCAATTTTGCTCATGTCTTTTCCTATAATTTACCGTACTTACGGGCTCCGAAAATTGCGGTTCCGATCCTAATTTCGGTAGATCCTTCTTTTATTGCCAAGTCCATATCATGGGTCATGCCAATTGACAGGATAGCAAAATGAGGAAGATTTTGCTTAAGTGAGTTAAAGGTTTCGTGCAGTTTTGCAAAACTCTTATCAATAACTTCTTCATCGTCAGTGTCTTCTGCAACTCCCATTAAACCGCACAATTCAAGTCTTGGCAGATTTTTGATTTCGTTTATAAGCTTATCAAGATCTGCATAAGAACAACCGGATTTTTGTTCTTCATCACTTATATTTACTTGAATAAGGATTTTTAAAGGCGGCAGGTCTTCAGGTCTTTGATCGTTTAAGCGCTTAGCGATTTTCAGGCGATCGACACTTTCCACTATGTCAAAAAGTTCAGCAATATGTTTGGTTTTATTGGACTGAATCGGTCCGATAAAATGCCAAACGATATCTTTATATCCCATTTCTTTTAGTTGCGGGATTTTATCTTTGGCTTCGGAAATATAAGATTCGCCGAAGTGCCTTTCGCCGTCGTTGTACGCTTCGATAATTTGGGAAATAGGTTTGGTTTTGCTGACACAAAGCAAAGTAAGGTCATTTTGAGATCTTCCTGCATTTTGCAGGCAAGAATTAATCTCATCATGCACCTTTTTTAAATTAGACGTGATATTCTCTAGCATTTTAGAAAACTGACTCATTTTCTGGGTTGTTGCAGTATTATACGAGCATTTTGATTCGTTAAAGAAGAGGTAGAAGTATGTTCTTTATCGATCCTGAAGTTTGCACCGGATGCGGTGAGTGCAAGGATGCTTGCCCGTGCGATGCTATTTCCGAGGATGAAAACGGTCGCTGTGTTATTGATACCGATTTATGTGCCGATTGCGGGGCCTGTCTTGACGTATGTGAGTTCGGATCAATTTTTGAAGCTTCTCAAGAAGAGATTGAAAGTCTGAAGATTTAGTTTGAGTCTCATTAGTTGAGGTTTAAGCAAAAAATTTGGAAAATCCCTGCAGAAATTGAAAGTCTGCAGGGATTATTTTTAGCCGTTTTGATTGTTAAGCCTGATGGCATTGCCGGTAGTTTGATTAAGAACCGTAACGTCAAGGCGGTTGAACGGAATGTTAATGTTAGCTTCGTTAAAGCGTTTTAAGGTGTTGACGTTCAGATAATCGACCGTGTTTTTACGATCTCCGATTTTTTCCACGAACACTTCAACTTTAAGGGTAACGGCACTGGCATCCATGCTGTTTACATAAATTTTATAGGGTTTTTCGCGTGATAAGTACGGACAGCGCAATACGATGTGCTCCAAAATCTTCTTGGCTTTAACCGGATCGGCACTGTAGTCAATTCCGACGCTGAACTCGATCATCGTAATGGTGTTAGATAGTGACCAGTTGGTAAGCTCGGTGGTGATGAATTCACGGTTGGGGATCACGACTTCTTTATTGTCAAATGAAACGACCGTGGTAGCGCGAATACGGATTTTACTTACGGTTCCTGATAGATCGTTGATGGTGATGATATCTCCTACGCGTATTTGTCTTTCAAACAAGATGATAATGCCGGATACGAAGTTGGCGAAAATCTCCTGAAGTCCAAAGCCAAGGCCTACTGATAAAGCGGCAACCAGCCATTGCAGTTTATCCCAGCTAAGCCCCAAAGCGCCTGCCGTACAGATGATGCCTAGAGCGGTGATGATGTACGAAGTTAAAATCTTGGCTGTATAGCTGGTACTTTGATGAGCAGAGGCAACTCTCAATCTGAAAAGACGCTCAAGAATGGGCGGCAGGTTGCGGTATAAAACAACGGTAATTAGGATGATGATTGCCGCTGAGAAGATATTGGCAAGGGTTAGAACCGGAAGATCTTTTACCTCTCCGTTTATTGTCACCGAATTTGACCATAAAGTTACGGTATTCAAATAACCTAATGCACTGGTCAAATCTTTCCACAGCTGGTATAAAAAAGCTGCGGTAACGCATAAAAGGAGAATATTGATAAGTTTAAAAGCTTTGTTGTTGATAAATTCAAAACGCAGCTGTTCAATTTTTTCCTTTCCTTTTTTTGAATTGGCACTAACCGCAAAACCGGGAGCTTTGGTTTTTTCCGATTCTTTTTGTAAAGCGGCTGCTTTGGCTTTGGCTAAAAGCCTTGCTTCAGCAACCAGCAAGGTACGGCGCACTATATTGCTTACAAGAACATATCCGCAGCATAAATAGAAAGAGAACATGATGCGGTTGATAAGTTTTGTCGCGGTGTAATAGTAGCCAAGGGCAATCATGCAAAAGAGAACGAGCGGTCCTGCGATTAAAAACAAGCTTTTTATATAGTCAAAGAGAGAAAAGTCTTTTTGCTCAAAAGAGCTTTTAATAAATTGAGCAACCTTTATTACGATATAGAAACTGGCAAGCAGTACTATAGTGTAGCCTAATATATCGCCTGTCGTTTTATCGGGTTCTATTTCGCGGATGTTGGTGATAACCAGAATCGGGAACATTCCGGCAAAAACGCGCTTTAAGATGGCATGATACTGTTTTGCAGTAGAAGGCGGCAAAGAAAAATGACGCTGGGCAAGGGAGTTTATATTTAATACTTTAATAAAGAAAGTAAAAAGGAATGAATGCCATAAGATCATGGCGCAGGCATGAACCTGATTTAAGGGTGAATCAATGGTAAGTAAAACAATAAAAGCTCCTATCCATGTAAGGGCTACTGCTTGGGGGATCACTAAAAGAAATTGACATAACACCGAAAGCGGGGTTACGTAAAAATTATCGCTTTGCTTATCAAGTTTTAAAGCTGCTTTGTTGTCCGTGCGCAATATTGTCTCTTTTAAAGAATTGACAATAAGTGCAATCACGGTTAGCGGAATTAAAAATATAAAAAGAGGAATGGTTCGCGCTTTGTTGTCAAGCGTGTTCATCAGTGAAGAGTTAAAAGCTAAAATCTGGGCTTTAGCCATCGGGATAAAACTGGTGACGTAATCTGAGCTTATAGGGTAGTTGCTTTTTAACCAGAATAAATGTTCATTGATGGTGGAGAGAATAGCGTTTTTTAAATCGGTAAACTCTGCGTATTTTATTTTTAAGGTCATAGCCGTAGTTGATGCTTCGGTCATGGTCTGATAAAGCTTATCGTATAAATCTTTTCTCTGTTTGATGATTTTTTCAAGATCTTGCTTTATTGGAACTAAATCAGGATCTTTTTTCGTCATGTTATTGACGTAACCTGCGGTATCAAAAAGGGAATCGCGATAATTTCTTAAATCATAAAGCCATAAATTAAAATTAGGCAAAAGCTCGTCTAAATTTAAAGATAATTCGATATTAGGAATTTCCTCAAGCTGACGGTTTAACAATCTTGACAGAATAAGATTGCCGTCGATGCGGCTTATTTGCTCATCAATATCGGAATTTATCTGTTTGACGGTTTCAAGCGCGGCTTCAACATCGTGCAGCTGACGATTGATTTGTACGTTTTGCTGCAGCTGTTTATCAATATGTCCTGAAATCTGATGATTGATTTCAAGTTCCTTTTTCAATGCCGGATTGTCGCTTATGACATTATCGGTGATATCGGTATTTGCTATATCTTTAGTTAAAAGTTGATTTTGCAGCGTTTGGGCTTTTCTAAGACATTCCTGATAATATTGATTTTTAATCGTGGCGGTACGTATTCTATAGGTTGCCATGTCCTGAAGTTTAGTCAGGAATAAAGTCTTTCTCTGTAAAAATTCATTTTCCTTATTTAATATTTCGATATTTTTATCAATTACCGATAGATCAAAAGACGAAAGCTTAAGCTCGGGATTATTGATTTTATCGGTAAGATTTTGGATGGTAAGCGCGTTTTCCGAAATAATGGTCTGTGCTTTGCTCGGCAGAGTTTGCAGATTATTAAAATCGGAGTTGGTACTTGAAAGGTCGCTTTGAGCCTCTCTTTGCTTTAAAGTAAAGTCGTTAATAAGCAAATTAAGCTCGTCGCTGTTTTTTGCGGTAATGTCAGGTGCTCCATGTCCGAATAAAGAGTTGGCGCTGTTGAATTCGTATTCAAGACCTGAAAGAATTTTGTCGGAATTTTTCTGAATAAGATCAAAATCCTCAATCTCTTTATTTAGAGAGGCTTCTTTTTTTAAGAGGTCGGCGGCACTGTTAAGTTCTGAAAGCTTTGTCTTTTTTTCATCATCGCTAAGATTGGTATCAGCATTAACTGCGGCTACCTGTTTATTGATTAAAGAAAAAGATAAATCGGCGGCGTGTGCCGTAGAAGTTATGGCAAAAACAATTGCAAAGACAGTAAATAAGAAAAAGTTTTTAAATGATGATCTGCGCATTTTTAATATCTGACAATGAAAATAAAGCTCTTTCATTATAGACATTTTTTCCTGTTGTCTGCTTTTGGTGATAAGATTGCGCGGGTAGAAGTGCGGAAGATTGAATTTTCACGTTTTTTCCTTGGGTTGTTTTACCTTGGTAAAAAGCATGTTCGGTTTTCTTTCAGGAAAAATAGCAATAGAGCGCACAAAAGCTTGCATATTGCTATTTTTATATGTAAAATACTGCCCCACTATCCCATAACGGGTTTATTTTGCATTGATTTTGTAAACTGCGGGAGCACAACTCCTGCAAATTTTTCGGAGTTTGAGCCATGTACGCGGTTATTTTTTGCGGCGGCAAGCAGCACAAGGTCTCCGAGGGCGACGTGCTTAGCGTCGAACTCCTCGATGCCGAAGCTGGAAGCACTATTGATTTGGACAAAGTCCTTTTGATTTCTGACGGCACCAATATTAAAGTTGGCGCTCCTTACCTCGAAGGCGCAAAGGTTTCTGCCAAGGTATTGGGCGTTCACGGCGGTGAGAAGATTAAGATTGTTAAATTCCGTCGTCGTAAGCACCACCAGAAAGTCACTGGTCATCGTCAGTGGTACACCGATTTAGAAATTACCGGTATTTCCGAGTAAAGGAGTTAGGGGAAAATGGCACATAAAAAAGCCGGCGGTTCCGTTCGTAACGGCCGCGATTCTCAAGGTCAGCGTCTCGGCGTAAAGCGTTATGCCGGTGAAGTAGTCAGCGCAGGCAGCATCATCGTCCGTCAGCGCGGCACTCATTTCCATCCTGGTACTAACGTAGGTATCGGCCGTGATGACACTTTGTTCGCTAAGAAAGACGGCAAAGTCGAGTTCGTTACCCGCGGTCCTAAGAACCGTAAGTTCGTTCAGATTGTCGAGGCTGAAGTAGCCTAAGCGATCCACGGATCAAAGAGCCTCGCAATTGCGGGGCTTTTTCATATCCGAATATCATTCTCATTGCGATTCCTGCCTTAAAATTTTTGTCTATACTGTTAGTTGCCTTAGTGTTTAGGAATTAAGATTTGCTTTAAGAGCGAAGAGGGACTTTAAATGAAGTTTGTTGATGAAGCCACGATTCGTGTGGAAGCGGGAGACGGCGGAAACGGATGCGTCAGCTTTCGTCGTGAAAAGTATGTGCCGCGCGGCGGCCCTGACGGCGGCGACGGCGGTGACGGCGGTAATGTATTCGTTGTAACCGACTCAAATCTTAATACCTTAGTGGATTATCGCTTTACTAAGTTTTATAAGGCAGAACGCGGACAGAACGGTATGAGCTCCGATTGTACCGGAGCTCGCGGTCAGGATATATATTTGAAAGTTCCGGTCGGAACCCGTATTACTGATGCTGAGACTGCGGAAGTTTTAGGCGATTTGCGTAAAGAGAATGAAGTCTTATGTGTGGCTCGCGGCGGACGCCACGGTTACGGCAATACCCATTTTAAGAGTCCGACAAATCGTGCTCCGCGCCAAAAGACCAACGGAACCCCGGGTGAAAGAAGAATTCTGGATCTGGAGCTTCTTTTAGTCGCTGATGTGGGGTTGCTCGGTTTGCCTAATGCCGGTAAATCAACTTTTATCCGCGCAGTATCGGCCGCTCGCCCTAAAGTTGCAGATTACCCTTTTACTACCTTAGTGCCCAATCTTGGAGTCGTTAAGACGGGCAACGGTGAAAGCTTCGTTATTGCTGATGTTCCGGGTCTTATTGAGGGAGCATCCGAAGGCGCCGGTCTTGGACATCGTTTTTTACGTCATTTGGAACGTTGCCGCGTGCTTTTGCATTTGGTTGACGCAATGCCTGTTGACGGCTCGGATCCGGCCCGTAATGCGCAGATCATCGAGCAAGAGCTTAAGCAGTATGCTCATGATCTTTTTGATAAACCGCGCTATCTGGTTTTAAACAAAGCAGATCTTGTTTCCAAGGAAGAAGCTCAAGAGATTTTATCCCGTGTGGTTGACGCTCTTGAAGTTAAGCCTGAAGAAACTTTTATTATTTCGGCTTTAAAGAGTGAAAATCTTAATGCCTTGCTGCATAAAGTCCAGGAGCTTGTCGATAAGGTCAAGGAAGAAGAGAGGCAGAGCCCTGAAAAAGCGGTAACTTCAGAAGAATTCGTATGGACAGAGCCTGAAAAGAAGGTCGTGCTTGAAGAAGGCGACAATGACTTTGAAGACGAAGGTCCTGAGTTTATTTACAGGAATTAATCGATGGTATCGCTTGAGCTTATCGTAGCACTTGCCGATAATTTCGTTATCGGCATTAATAAAGAGATCCCTTGGCATTTAAGTGAGGATTTAAAACACTTTAAAGCCGTCACTTTAAATTCCAATATCGTAATGGGCAGAAGGACATTTGAGAGTATCGGACGTCCTTTGCCGAAAAGACGCAATATTGTAATAAGCAGGGATAAGTCTTTATGTGAAAATGGCGTTGAGGTCGTTTCTTCTCTTGATGAAGCCTGCCGTCTCGTGGAAAAAGAGCCTAAAGAAGAATTTCCTTGTGATCGCCTTATTGTTCTAGGCGGAGAGCGTCTTTATAAAGAAGCCTTGCCAAAAGCCAAAGTCTTGCATCTTACGCGTATTCATCAAAGCTTTGCCGGCGATACTTATTTTCCTGATTGGCAGAATTTGCCGTTTAAAAAAGTATCAAGCGAAGATCATTTCTCTGATGAGTGCGGTTTTGCCTATACCTTTGAAACCTGGACTTTAGGCTCGGTATAGCCAAGACTTTTTATGCGATAGGTTTTGTCAGTATCAAAACACCAGCAGCTAAGCCTATCGCCCCATACGCATCCGGTATCAAGAGCTTTGACAAAAGGTCTTTGACATTTTGCTCCAAGTGCCGCCCAATGCCCGAAAACCAAAGTGTACTGTTTCTTTTTACGCTGCATCGGGTTGCCTAAATCAAACCACGGATAAAGACCGTCGTTTTTTACAAGTTCAGGACTTATAGCGTTATTTTTAAAATCCAGCGCTCCGGTACGGTACATAAGACGCATTCTGGTAAAAGCGTTTAAAGTAAAACGCCACAGCTTTAATCCGGATAAATCTTCACTGTAAATATTAGGTTCATCACAGTACATATTGGCAAGTAAAATTTTGCGTCTTAAATCATCGCGCAGCACCTTACAGGTTTCTTTGGCCGCTTTTCTTGCGTAGGTTAATTCCCATAACGGATAAATGCCGGCATGGGCTACGCATAAAAGTTTGGTTTTATGAATATATAAGAGCGGTGAATTAATAAAATATTTAACTATATCGTCACAAATAGGTGAGTCTAAAATAACCTGTAAATTGTCTTTGGGTCTTGGGGTAACTATGCCTTCGGCTACGGCTAAAAAGTTTAGATCATGATTTCCGAGCACTGAAACCGTGTTTTTCATGCTCATAACGGCTTTCATCGTTTCGACAGGGAAAGGTCCGCGGCCGATTAAGTCTCCGGTAAGAATCAGTTCGTCTTTTGTTTCGTCGAATTTTATTTCTTCAAGCAACGCCATGAACTCGTTATAACAGCCATGAACATCACCGATGCAGTATGTTGCCATTAAAAAACCTCGTGCTATATTTGCTAAAATGTTAGCACATATTTTGATTATCAAGGCTAAGCATTAGATTTTAATCGTAATCTTGCCCTTAATTGCTCTTTTTGCAAGAGGTGCTTAAAGCGCCAGATTCGAGTTTTGTATGCCGCGAATTTCCGTTAATTTTATACGAGACAGACTTATTCCTGCAGTTAATATTGAAGCCTTCATCGGCCAATATGTTACTTTAAAGCGTCAAAGCAGCAATAATTACACATGCTGCTGCCCGTTTCATCACGAAAAAACTCCTTCGTTCGTGGTGACTCCGTCAAAGCAGATGTTTTATTGCTTTGGCTGTAAAGAACACGGCAACGCCATAGATTTTGTCATGAAGTTTAAAAATTTAAGTTTCGTTGAAGCTGTGGAGGAAGTTGCGCAGTTTGCAGGGCTTAACGTTGAATATGAGCAAGGCAGCGGCGGTTTTGAAAAGGCTGATACCTATAAGCTTTATTATGAGCTTATGGACAGATGCGCGTCATATTTTACCAAATGCCTTAATTCTTCTCCTGAAGGTAAAGATTACTTTATAAAAAAACGAGAATTAAGCGAAGACACGATAATAAAAGCTCGTTTAGGCTATGCTCCGGATAGCTGGGATTATATTCATAATATCGCTAAAAATACCGATGAATATAGAAAGTTGATTGAACTTGGCATGGTCGTAGATAAGGGCGACCGCTCTTATGCGATGTTCCGCGGCAGGGTGATGATTCCAATCATCGACGGGCGCGGTCGGGTAATAAGTTTCGGCGGACGAACCTTAGGGGACGCAAAGCCTAAGTATTTAAATACCGCAGAAAGTCCCATTTTCAGAAAACGTCATGAACTGTTCGGACTTTATGAGACGCTTCAGGCAAATCGCAATCGTCCTGCCCGTATCGTAATTGTTGAAGGATACATGGATGTTATTGCTTTGCGTCAGTTCGGCTGTTCTTTTGCGGTTGCATCTTTGGGAACGGCAACTACTAAAGAGCAGATGGAGTTGATGTTTCGGTACACAAAGCAGGTTGTTTGTTGTTATGACGGCGATTTTGCCGGACGCAGTGCTGCCTGGCATGCCCTTGAAACTGCCACTTTAGTACTAAGAGCGGATAGAGAAATCCGTTTTGCTTTTTTACCTCCTGAGCACGATCCTGATTCTTTAGTACGTGCAGAAGGATTGTCTGCATTTACCAGAACTCTTGATGCCTCTTTGTCTTATCCTGAATTTTTAATTAAGCATATAAGCGATAAATATGATTTAAGCGATCCGGGGCAGAAATCGCCGTTTTTAAATGAGGTTTTGTATTTTATCCGCAGAATTCCTGAAATGACGCTGCAGGCCGTGTGTGTTTCGGAATTGGCAAGAAAGGCAGGTCTTGAGGAAGAGCTGCTGTATGAAATGCTAAAATCCGTACGCCTTAATTCTCGCGATGAAAAAGAAATGCAAAAAGAAACGGGGGCGGTGGAAAAAGTCGGTACCGTAAATTTATTGACAACCCCGATGCGTAAGCTTATCGCTTTTATTTTGCAGCAGCCTACTTTGGTTTCAACCGTATATGAACGCTTTAACCTAGATAAACTACCGTGCCTTTGTAAGGCCGCTAACATCAAAGGTAATGGCGATTTAAGTCTTTTTTTGAATTTAATCAAGGAAAAGCCCGATATTACCCCGGCTTCTTTTATTGAGAGCGTTCGCGGCAGCGTACGTGAAAAATACGTAAGAAATTTAATTGAAGCTGAATTTATCCCTAAAAAAGCCGACGGCTCCGAGTTCCCTCCGGAGGTCAGGGCCGACTTACTTTCAAAGCTGATAAAAGAGACTCTGGCAATGCCTATTAAACAGGAAATAGAGCGTCTGCGCCTTCGCGGGGATAAGATCACCAAAGAAGAAATGGAGAGTATGTCTTTGTTAAATCGTATGTTGACAAAGCATGGAATAAGCTAATGCGCTATTTTCCTTATCTCTCTTCACCAAATTAAGTTTTGCATGTATAATAGCGAAGCTTATCAAGTGGCCCTTTAGCTCAGTCGGTTAGAGCAAACGACTCATAATCGTTGGGTCCCCAGTTCGAGCCTGGGAAGGGCCACCACCTCTTTTCTCTTGATTTCCTTTCGTGATTAAAATTTCCGCAATAGCTGAATTTTTTGTTTTGATATAAAAAACGGCATACTTTGTCGTATACCGCTTTTGTTTTTGTTTAATTTTTTTAGATTATTATTCTATCGGGCATTCGCTCTTGCTTTGAGCTACTGCAGTACGATAATGCTCACCGTCAAAGACCTGCAGCTGGTATGAACCGTTGTTGTTAATCATGCGGACTTTTGCGTTAATCTTGAATAAGCATGAATAAGGCTGATCGATTAAGACAAGACCGTTATCCGTATTGACGGTCAGGCGCATGCCGTCACCGCTGTCGGCAAATCTGGATCCTAAAAGACCGACTACGGCACCGATTCCCGCACCGATTAAAGTACCCTTGGTATCGCGGCCGATAGCTTGACCTGCGATCGCACCGGTTGCTGCACCTAAACCGGCATTGGTGGTGGTATCAACGTTATTCTTTTTAACGTCGATTACTTCAATATCGGTGATGACGCCTTCGGTGAAGTAACTCATTTTACCTACGGTACCCGTTGAGGTGGTGCATCCTGACATAAATAAAGCAGATGCTAAAATAGCGGGAGCCATAATGGAAACAAAAGTTTTTTTGTGCATAAAAAGTACTCCAAATCAATTAGAATCATTCTAATATGATTTAAGACGAAAGTGCGTAAAAATAGTATTAATTATCAAGAGTTTTTAATGACCGATGGACACAAAAATCCTTACTGTACGCTCTATTAACGATAAAGGCGAAGGCTTAGCTTTTACTGAGGATAAAGAAATTTTTTTGTCCGATGCTCTTCCCGGTGAAAAAGTGGAAGTAATAGTCGGAAAACCGTTTGCCGCAGGGTCCAAAAGATGCTCAGGTGAAATCGTTAAATTTTTATCTAAAAATGCGGATAGGCAAGATCCATTTTGTCCTTATTTTGGTGCATGCGGGGGATGCCAGCTGCAGCATTGGTCGTTAAAAGCGCAGCTTCACTATAAAAAAGAAAACATTAAAACAGCGCTTAAAAGCTGCGGTGTAACTTTGGAGCCTGAAAATTTTGTAGAAGAAAAACGCCCTCAAATCTGCCGCTTTAAGACAATCCGTTACTTTAAAAACGTTGACGGAAAAATAAAAGCCGGTTTTTATAAAAAGCGTTCGCATGATTTGATTGAGACAGATAAATGCGCTCTTGAACCTTTGTGGTTTAGTGAGTTTATACAAGATCTTACCGGTTTTTTTAATTTAAAGGATCTTAAAGCATATGATGAAAATACCGGCAAAGGTCTTATTCGCAACGTCATGCTGCGTGACGGCGGCTTGCAAAGATTGGCGCTTATTTGTACGACGGATCTTTTATCCGATGATTTAAAAGATGCTCTTATTAATCTAGCCAAAAAGCATCAGATAAATTCATTAAATTATCTTGTAAATGATGCTAAAGGTAATCGTATTTTAGGCGATAAATCGCTGGTTATTTACGGTAATGAATATATGTTGGCAAAGCTTGGCGGGCTTTTATTTGAAGTGCGTCCGCACGCTTTTTTGCAGGTTAATCCTTATGCCACTTTAGAACTTTATCAAAAAGCGGTGTCCTGGTGCGGGGAAAACAAATCTGCCGTAGCGCTTGATTTATGCTGCGGAGTGGGCACGATGTCGCTATTTTTAGCATCGCATTTTAAGCAGGTTATCGGTATTGAAATCGTTGAAGATGCAATTTCCGCCGCTAAAGAAAATGCCGATTTGAACGGTATTAATAATGTAAGTTTTATAGCCTCGGATCTTAAAAAGATTTTACCCTCTCTTATCAATGAAAATGTAAAAGCGGTAATTGCCGATCCGGCAAGAGCTGGACTTGGGGAGGTCAATTGCCGTGCTTTAAATAGACTAAAAGGCGATGTTAAGCTTGCTTTAATTTTCTGTTCTCTTACTGCTCTAAAACGCGATCTGCCGGTTCTTTTAAAGGGAGGATGGAAAATCAACAACGTTCAGGGAGTCGACATGTTTCCGCATTCAACCCATGTGGAGACCTTGGTTTTGCTCTCTAAGAAATAGACGTATGCAGATATGACTAAAGTTTTAAATGAATCATTAATCTATGAAATCCTTTCCGTAGTGGAAGAAATACCTGAAGGTAAAGTCGCGACTTACGGACAAATCGCCAAACTTATAGGACGCGATCGCAACGCACGTCTTGTGGGATTTGTTTTAAGTAAGGCTGAGTTCTATGGTCGTTATCCTTGTCATCGCGTAGTTAATCATCAGGGCAGAACTGCCCCTATGTGGAGTGAGCAAAAAATCCTGCTTGAAAAAGAAGGTGTGGTCTTTAAATCTGACGGAAAAGTGGATTTAGCTAAGTATCAGTGGAAAGTTTAGTTTTAAGGTGATGTTTTTCTCTTGCTTATTCTTTTAAAGCATAACAGTGTATACGCAGAAAATATTTGTGCTAAATTTTAACGGTCTTATAATTTGCAAAAGAAAGATAAAAATAGACAGGACATCTTCATGATCATCGAAAATAAAACATTTGATAACAAAAGAGCGCTTTACGGCAGTCACGACTTAATACTTAAAAATTGCGCTTTTGACGGACCTGCTGATGGTGAAAGTGCGTTAAAAGAGTGCTCGAATATTGAAGTAAGCCATATTTTCTTTAATCTGCGCTATCCTTGCTGGCATGTTCACGGGCTTAGCATAACTTCTTCAGAAATGACGGAAATGTGTCGTGCCGCTTTATGGTATTCCGATCATATCCGCATCAAAGATTCAAAATTACACGGAATTAAGGCATTAAGAGAGTGCCGTGACGTTGAGATTTCAGGATCCGATATCATTTCTCCTGAGTTCGGCTGGTCAGTTACCGGTATTCGCATGTCAAAAAGCAAGGCGCAAAGTGAATATTTCATGATGCGCTCTGAGCACATTGAATTTAAAGAAGTCGAATTTTCCGGTAAATATTCATTTCAATATATTAAAGATGCGGTTTTTGATAACTGCCGCTTTGACACCAAGGATGCTTTTTGGCATGCAGAGCATGTGCTGGTACGTGACAGCGTGGTAAAAGGCGAATATCTTGCATGGTATTCAAAAGATGTTGTTTTTGAAAATTGTAAAATTATCGGGACTCAGCCGTTTTGCTATTGTGAAGGTTTAAGACTTATAAACTGTGAGATGCTTGAAACCGATTTAAGTTTTGAAAAGTCCGAGGTTGAGGCTGATATCACGACTGAGGTTTTGAGCATTAAAAATCCCGCATCGGGCATTATTCGCGTCCCAGCTGTTAGGAAAATAATTTTAGATGATCCTAATGCTAAAGGTCGTATTGAAGTTAACGGTAAATTTGTAAAATAGTTTAATTAAAAGTTTTTCTGTTTGTATATCAAACTGTTAATTTTCAAGATATAAAAAACTCCTCTAAAATCCATGGGGATGGCTGAGGAGTTTTAAATTTTCGTTTTGATGAAAATGAGTAAGGATTAATTTTTTAATTTTAAAATTTCAGCGGCAGTTAATCCTGTGGCTTTAACGATTTTTTCTATAGGCAAATTCATTTCAAGCAAAGTTTTTGCCGTTTCAAGCGCTTGATCTTTGCGGCCTTTAAGCTCAGCGGAACTCATATGCGAGGCATAATCCATTTCATAACGCTCGGCGGCCTCATAGCGCAGCATCTCTTCTTTGTCTTTGCTAAACACTTTCTCCACCTCCGCAAGCT
>ERZ779866.587-NODE-587-length-40367-cov-8.567325_pt1 | contig 40367 bp, 36 predicted proteins | sample MGYA00511248_ERZ779866 | MGnify/ENA primary metagenome ERZ779866 (study PRJEB29588, sample SAMEA2155758) | human gut metagenome | biome: human gut; feature: human-associated habitat; material: faeces | place: Denmark | collected 2008/2010 ... | reverse complement strand
TTTTCGCTGGCGGAGGCCCCGGCTACTGGCAGAAACCCCTTTCTGCTGGCGGAGGCCCCGGCTACTGGCAGAACCCTCTTTTCGCTGGCAGAGAGTCCGGGCCACTGGTGTAGGATCAACGGCACAAATAAATGCGCAGGCATGCAACAGCGAAAAGAGGTGCGATTCATTACAAATAACATTTCTTTTAAAAGACAATTATGCTAAAATAAAGTATAAAAACATAAAGGACGGCCATAAGACCAATGAGCAACTTTTTTATATACGAAGCGCTTATCATAGAACAGCAGCTTGACATCACGGGCTTTGAACTTTACAGTCCGGGACATCTGATCTGGCTGGCAGCGATCGTCATAGTCAGCATTATCGCAAGCATTAGCTACCGCAGATCCAGCGGCCGGGAAAGAGACAGGACAAGAAGATTTTTCGCCCTTGCCATACTCATTGCAGAAATATGCAAAGAACTGATACTGGCCATGGCAGGGGCGCCGCTGATAAAGTATCTTCCGCTGCACCTGTGCAGCTATGCGATAATCTGCATGCTGGCAGAAGCCTTTTGCCGCAGACGGGAATGGCACGATCTGGCGGGACAGATGATGGCATATGCATTTTTTCCGGGAGCAGTCGCCGCACTGCTTTTCTGCAACTGGACCATATATCCGTTTTTCACATTTATGAACATATTCAGTTTCGTATTCCACGGGTGGATAGTCATATATTTTGTGATGCTCTACAGAGCGGGAGAAGTCCGGCCTGATTACAAAGGGCTGTGGAAAACGGCTCTCGTCATCGGCATTATAGCGATCCCCGTCTACATATTTAACCATATCTTCGAGACCAACTATCTGTTCCTAAACGAGGCTCAGGAGGGTTCGCCGCTGGTGGCGGTGTGGAACATCTTCGGCACCAGGTTCGGACAGGCCGGGTATCTGGCGGGAGTGGTGCTGCTGGTGGTCGTGATATTCCACATCCTGTATCTGGTATACATGGTCATGGATAAGATCAAGACGAGAAAAGATTATTGAAAGACTCGATGTCCAAGATGATTCCTTTCCGCAAAAGCATCACAAGAACATAGTCGTGTCAGCACAGGGGGTACGATATATCACCTTTTGGTGAGACTTCTTTTACAAATAAAAAAGTTTTTTTACGGGCTTTAATGCCCGTTTTTTTATGAGTGGATCCGGCCCTTTTATTTTTTGAGCCTTATCATATTTAAACGCTTTTCCGGAAACAATAAGAAAAAACAAAGGAGATAAGATATATGGCTCTTAATTTAAAAGGAAGAAGTTTTCTGACGCTGATGGATTTTGCGCCGGAAGAGATAAGATACATGCTGGATCTGGCCAAAGATCTGAAAGCCAAAAGGCGTGCAGGCATATGCAGCGAAGTCCTCAAAGGCAAGAATGTATGCCTGCTGTTTGAAAAGACATCCACCAGGACCCGCTGCGCCTTTGAGGTTGCCTGCCATCAGGAGGGGGCCCATGTGACATTTCTGGACAGCAAGAGCTCACAGATGGGCAAAAAAGAGTCTCTGGAAGATACCGCAAAAGTGCTGGGGAGATTTTTTGACGGCATAGAATACCGGGGATTCGATCAGAAAGTGGTGGAAGACCTGGCAAAGTATTCTGGGGTGCCCGTGTTCAACGGTCTCACCGATGTGGATCATCCGACCCAGATACTGGCTGACATGATGACCATAGAAGAACATGTGGCAAAGCCGCTGAAACAGGTCAAAGTGGTTTTCTGCGGAGATGTGAGGAACAACATGTCATACGCCTGGATGCAAGGCTGTGCCAAGATGGGCATGACATTTGCAGCTTTCGGCCCCAGAGAGCTGGTGGCCCAGGTGGATCACAAGGTTATGGAGCAGGTCAGCGCCACAGCCGGTCAGACGGGAGCATCCATCGAAGTCACATCGGACGAAAGCTGCCTGAAAGGAGCGGATGTTATCTATACAGACATCTGGGCATCCATGGGAGAAGAGGATAAGATACCTGAGAGGGTAAAGCTGCTGACGCCTTATCGTGTGACTGCCGAAATGCTGGAAAAGACAGGCAACAGGGATGTCATCTTTCTCCACTGCCTGCCGTCCTTCCACGACTTTGAGACGACCCTGGCCAAGGAACAGAAAGAAAAAGGTTTCGACATCAGGGAGGTTACCGACGATGTGTTCAGGTCGGGCCATTCCAAGGTGTTCGACGAGGCGGAAAACAGGATGCACACCATCAAGGCCGTCATGGCCGCCACCATGTAGCGGAGCTGCGGGGGAGGGACTGATGATAAAAGGAATACACAATTTTTCCGAAATAGGAAAGCTGCAGAGGGTCCTGCTGCACAGGCCCGGCCGGGAAATAGAAGCGCTGACGCCGTCGACCATGGAAAGGCTCCTGTTCGACGATGTTCCCTTTCTGAAAGCTGCCCAGGAGGAGCATGACGCTTTCGCCGACCTTCTCAGGAAAAACGGGGTTGAAGTCATATACTATGAAGAAGAAACAGCCAAAGCCCTGTCTACACAAAGGATCAGGCAGGATTTTGCTGATCGGATGATAGAACTGAGCTTCATAGAGTCTGAAGGTATGAAAGAGGCGATAAGCCGGTTCCTGATGAGTCTTTCACCTGAGGGAATGGTTGAAAAGATCATTTCAGGAGTAAGGCGGGCAGATCTGGGAGAAGTCAGGACAGGCTCCCTGTCGGACCTGACTTCCCACGACTATCCCTTTGTGATGGACCCCATGCCGAACCTGTATTTTACAAGGGATCCGGGGGCATGTATAGGAAATGGGATAAACATCCATCATATGCACACTCCGGCAAGGCGCAGAGAATCCCTGCTGCTCAGGTTCATGTTTGAATATGACAAAGACTTTGCGGCAGATAAAGACGGGCAGTTTTATGATATTTATGACGATTATTCAATGGAAGGAGGAGATGTGCTGGTCCTTTCTGAAAAGATGGTAGCCGTCGGGTATTCAGAAAGGACGACGATAGCAGGCATAGAAAATTTCGCCTGCAATCTGCTTTCCAGGTCGGGATTCAAGAAAGTGATCGTATTTGATATACCCAAGTGCCGTGCTTTTATGCACTTGGATACTGTATTTACCATGGTGGATTACGACAAGTTTACCATACACCCTGAGATCGAAGGGCCGCTGTCTGTGTACGAGCTTACCATGGGAAAAGGGGGGAAACTCAAATTTGAGGCACTCACCGACGATTTGGATAAACTGCTGGCCAGAGAACTTGACCTGCCGGCTGTAGACCTGATACGATGCGGAGGCGGTGACAGGATCGCAGCCCAGAGGGAGCAATGGAACGACGGATCAAATACTTTGTGCATAGAGCCGGGAACGGTGGTGACTTATGAACGCAATTATGTTACCAATCAACTGCTGGAGCGGCACGGAGTAAATGTCCTGACCATACCAAGCGCCGAGCTTTCAAGGGGACGGGGAGGCCCCAGATGTATGTCCTGTCCGGTAAACAGACAGGACATGTGAGAAAAGAGAGGAGAGATCATGAGGGAAAAAATAGTCATAGCTTTGGGAGGCAACGCTCTGCAGTCAGGCAAAGAAGCGGCCACCGCAGAAGCGCAGCTTAAAACGGTAAAGGAAACCGCCGAAAGGATCGCAGAAATCTGTGAGCGGGGCAGCGAAATCGCCGTGGTCCACGGCAACGGTCCGCAGGTGGGGAGGATATTGCTGGCTTCAGAAACAGCAAAGGATGTGACGCCGCCCATGCCTTTCGATGTATGCGGCGCCATGTCACAGGGATATATCGGTTATCATCTGCAGCAATGCATCAAATACGCCCTGAACCGGCGCAACATGAATATACCGGTGGCCGCTGTAGCTACTCAGATGATCGTAGAAAGGAATGATCCGGCTTTTAAAAATCCCACGAAGCCCATAGGACCTTTCTACACAGAAGAAGCGGCCAAAGCTATGGAGAACGAAAGGGGTTATGTGATGAAGGAGGATGCCGGACGCGGCTGGCGCCGGGTAGTTGCCTCTCCGATGCCACGCAGGATAGTTGAGCTCGATCCGATCAGGAGATTATGGGACTCTACGGTGGTCATCAGCTGCGGCGGCGGAGGGATCCCTGTGGTGGAAAATCAGGATGGCTCGCTGGAAGGAGTTGCCGCAGTCATCGACAAAGACTTTGCTGCCGAACTGCTGGCCGAGCAGGTGGGAGCTGATATCCTGCTCATATTGACAGAGGTAGAAAAGGTGGCGATAAACTTCAACAAACCGGACCAGAAAGACCTGGACAGCCTGAACCTGGCCGAAGCAGCCCGCCATTGCCGTGACGGGCAGTTTGCTCCAGGCAGCATGCTGCCCAAAGTAGAGGCTGCCATGAAGTTTGTACGAGCCAATCCGCAAAAGAAAGCGATAATAACATCCCTGTCAAAAGCCGTAGAGGCTCTGGATGGAAAGACAGGAACTGTGATCCGCTTTGCATAGGAGGAGACAGGGCGAGGATGACGGACGATTTCGGCCGTGACTGCCTGCAATGACGGAGCCGCAGTCAAAGGCATAACCGGATATCTATACTTTTTTGCCTGATATTAAAACAGGATAATAAAGAGAACACCTGCCTCGCAAACTGCCGGCAGGTGTTCCTTTGCAGGGACTTACAGCCGGATGGCATTTTGCTTTACGGATGTTGCGCCCGGTGACACAAAACCATATGGCCGGCGCATCAGAACCGTCTGATACAGGAGAGATAAGAGACGGAGCCTGCGGGCGGGTTCATATGCAAAAAGAGTTAATGGGATATGTCACCGTCCATAGGCCCATTTTTTGACAAGTACCTGAATGATCCCGGCTGCCGGGACGGCAAGGAGCATCCCGGCAACTCCGCCGAAATAACCGAAAATGCTTACAGAAAGCAGGACAAAAAGAGGGTGAAGACCGATGGAAGTACCGACGACTTTAGGGTATATAAAGTTGCTGTCCACCTGCTGGATCCCCAGGAGCGCCAGCACTGAAAAGACCGCCTGGGCAAGTCCTCCAGTGGCAAGGGCAGCGAGAAAAGCCGGGATCATGCTGAAAAACGGTCCGAAATAGGGGATGATATTCAATATTCCGCCCACAAGGCCGATGACAACAGCAAATCTGACCTGAAGAAGAGAAAGGACGGCTGAATAGAGCAGGGCTACGATCATACTGTCAACAAGGGCCCCTTTGACAAAGGTGATCAGTACTGTATTGATCTCGCCCAATACCTCGTTTACTATACCGTGGGGTTTCTGCTTTAGTATCATGAAAAGAAATTTCTGCCACAAAGACAGGAAAAATTCCTTATCCTTGAGCAGATAGGCGCTGGCGACGAGACCTACAAAGAAGCTGACGAGACTGCCGGCGACTCCTGCAGCTGCGCGGACAAGACGAGTCATGGAAAAATTGTCTCCCAGCCATTGGGACAGAACAGCGCCGGGATCCTGACCGTCTCCGGCCATATGCGCAGGAAGATGCTCGGAGATAAAGGACATTATACTATTGTATGAGGAACTGAAATATTCATAGACTCTGCGGGCGGTTTCCTCAATGCCCCCTGAGGGAAGGGAGCCCAGGATGAGTATTACGAATGCATATATGAAAAGAAAAATTATGATAAAAACTGCCGTATAGGTTATGGCCAGCGCGGCGCCACGGCCTTTGGGAGACTCTGTCAGCAGCGGATCAGGAGAACCGCCGGAAATCTTGCTCCGCACCCATTCTACAGGCCGGTTGAACAGATATGCCAGCACCAGTCCGGTAATGAGCGGCGACAACGCTTTAAAAACAACTGCAGCAACCTGGCCTGCTGCTTGTGCCAGTTCCAGGAAAAAATTCTCCATCTTGCCCTATCCTCCTTAGGGTAGTATGATATAAAAAAACAGATTTTATGAGGACAATTATGGAAAAAAACAGAAAAGCCGGCGAGCTGCTCATGCCTGCCGGAGGTCTTAAACAATATATTGCCGCAGTGGAAAACGGGGCTGACGCCGTATATATCGGTGGAAAAGTTTTCAGCGCCCGGGCCGGCGCTGAAAACTTTTCCGACGAAGAAGCTGAGAAAGCCATGGACTATGGACACCTGAGAGGGGTAAAAACCTATGTGACCATGAACACCCTGATGGAGGAGAAAGACTTGTATCCTGCCCTAAGACAGGCTGAAAAATACCGGATCATGGGTGCCGACGCCCTCATAATCCAGGATCTGGGTCTGGGCCGGCTTATCAGGAACAAGCTTCCGGACATGCCGATCCATCTTTCCACCCAGGCGGGAGCTTGCGATCCGGAGGGGGTTGCGGCCGCGGCCAGATTGGGATATGAACGGGTAGTTCTGGCCAGAGAACTTACTTTTGAGGAAATAAAGGCAACGGTAGCCACCGGCGTGGAGATAGAAGTATTCGTCCACGGTGCATTGTGCCTGTGCTATTCTGGCCAGTGCCAGCTGAGCCGCTACATCGGCGGCCGCTCAGGCAACAAAGGCACCTGCGCCCAGCCTTGCCGCCTGCCGTATGCCGGAAGACCGGGCGAAAAATACCCGCTCAGCCCCAAAGACATGTGCCTGATCGAGGAAATAGGCGCTCTGTGTGAGGCGGGAGTTGCATCTTTCAAAGTGGAGGGCAGGATGAAGTCACCCGAATATGTGGCTGTGGTGACATCTATCTATCGCAAATATATTGACCTGTGGCTCCGTGACGGCAGCTATGAGGTGTCGCCGGAGGATATGGGAGCCCTGAGACAGATATTCAACAGAGGAGGCTTCACGAAAGGCTATTTTTACGGCGATCCGGAAAAAGACCTGATGACGGCCGACTTTTCCAAGAACGCCGGTATATATGCCGGCAAAGTAGCGGCTTCCGGCAGAGGTCCGCTGGTAGAAATAGAACCGCCTGCGAACATGCCGGAAAAGGCGTGTGGCGGCGGGCTTGACGGCCAAGCTGGACCGGTTCCGGCTGCATTGCCGGGCCAGCCTGCGCTGCTGGAAAAAGGCGACTATATAGAAATACGGGGAGACAAGCTGACCGGAGGTCTGGTCACTTATGCCGAAACCAAACAGATCGGCGCTGCATTACATAGGGGGACAAAAAATAACAGAGGTACAAAAAATATCCGCCAGATCATCGGAGACATTAAAGGCGGCGCTCAGGCGGGGGCGCCTGTGTACAGACTGGTTTCCGGACGGCAGATGGAGGCTGCCCGCAGGACCTTTGAACATGTATCCATAGACGGGACAGGATCCAGGTGTAAGACTCCCATAGAAATGACGGTGACCATCGAGACAGGCGGTGAGCTTTCGCTGGAAGTGAAACCGGCCGGATATGTCCGGGAACAGGGGGATGCAGCCGGGACAGGCTCAGCGCAGGCGGACACAGCCGGCAGCCGGGCATATAGTTCAACGGACAGTTTATCAGTGAAAGTTTTCAGCGATATGATCCCGGAAAAAGCCGCAAATGGCCACAGCTGCGCTCAGACTGCCGAAAAACAGCTGAAAAAGACAGGAAACACACCGTTTGAAGTGACTGCCCTTGAGATCGTCGAACCGGAGCCTGCTTTTGTTCCCGTGGCGGCTTTCAACGCTCTGCGGAGAGAAGCTCTTGAAAAACTGGAAGAACTGATGATCCAAAGTTATAAACGGAAACCGAGGCTGGTTGAGGAGCCTGGGCGTAATGATGATAAAGATGGCGGTGGCGAGAACGAGCAGATGCTGGAGCTTTGGTTCTATAACTTAGACGAGATGAAAGAAAAGATCGTGAGGCGGGCCAGCATGATGCCTGCGGACGGAAACGCTGCGGCGCTGGTGCCACTCCAGGATTATGAAGAAGCCCGTAATTTTGCGCAGGATTATGGCTTGCGGCTCATACCGTATCTGAGCCCGGTGATAAAGGGCCCGGCCCGCCGCTGGCTGGATGACAATATTGAAAGGCTGACAGCCCAGCTCAAGGCGGACGGCTGCGGTATTTATGTGGGGAATATAGGGCAGATAGATATGTTTGCCTCAAGAGGCGTGAGAGTTTACGCTGACAGCGGGATAAATGTGACCAACAGCCAGACGGCCGCCGCCTGCCGCAGCCTGGGAGCCTGCGGCTCTGCCCCTTCCTTGGAACATGCCTCCGCAGAGGACGGCGCCTTTCCGCTGATGATGACCGAGCACAGGTTCGACAACAGCGTGATCGTAGACCGGAAAGGCCAGGCATACAGGCTGGACTTTGACGAGTTCACTCACAAAACGATGGTCAGAGCCGTGAGGAAAAATGAGGTGAGACTGGATAAGGCGATGAGAAAGAGGAGGGTGTATTTGTAGGGGGATGTGAAAGCCCACTGTCCCAAAAGACGGACAGTGAGCTTTTTATAATGTAGTAAAAGTTAGTCTTTGAGGAGGAAAAGAAAATGATAGAAAATATGTTGGAAGATTATTTCGCAATCAAAAATAATGTAGAAAAGGAATATTCAAAAATACGGGAAGAAAGCAAGTTTGAAAGAATAAGCAGTAAAATTTTCTATTGTGTTATTATAGCTTCGGGCTTAGGGATGATTATTTGTCAGTTGATGGGATATGAAATTGGAAGGATAATTAGTCTTGCAATAGCAGTATCAAGCGCTATATGCTTCGGCGTATTGGGAAATCGTGAAGTAAAAAATGGGAGAAAGAGGCTGTCGAAAAAGAAAAAAATATCGGACGGGAGTTAATGAATATTTTAAGGCAACATTATGAGATTTTTAATGAGGATCAGGTAATGCTACTCATTAAAATGATAGATGACAGCATCAATATGAAGAGTAAAGCAGCTCGCTTATTAAAAATACTATCCGGCATGGGTACTTTGGCGATAGCAGTTGTGGGCGGTTTTATACATATATCGTCTTTTGAGGAATTAGCTACTATTTTGGGACTTATTATTTCTATGGCACTATTGATCGTAGGTATTTGGATCATTATCGATAATATCATACTATCTAATACCGCGAAAGAAAAAAAGAAAGAGCTGAAACATTGCCTTAATACCATATTGCTGTGGCATATGTGCGATGTAAAGGCATCCCGAAACAATTAATTCAGTCAAAAAATAAAAAAAGACGGAATTACCTTGACATTCATATCCTTTTTTAGTATATTTCAAATATGAGAAGTTATGAAGAAATGGGCTGGGAAAGCCTTTTGACACGAAGCATTGTAAATAAATTGACCGAAATACATGAGTATAAAGGCGAACATTCAATCTTCTTTGCTATGCACCCGGATGCTTTTGCAGAATTGACAGATATAACCAAAATACAGAGTGTGCACAGTTCAAATAGCATGGCTGGAGTATTTACATCAGATGACCGAATGAAAAAACTTGTGATGGATAAGACTAGGCCAAGTTCGCGGGACGAAGAAGAAATAGCTGGATATAGAGATGCACTAAACAGCATCAGCGTGAATTTTGAACATATTTTTATTACGCCGCTTACTTTTCTGCAGCTTCATCAGAATTTATATAAATATATAAGCGTAGAACATGGCGGGGATTATAGAACTTCTGATGATGGGATGGAGACAAATGATGTATTTGAGAAAATAATTGGATCGTATAGTGTGCCATCAAAAAAAATCGCAGAATCATTAGAAGGATTATGTTCTTTTTACGAAAGTGCTGTAAAACAAGGAATTGACCCGCTGATTGCAATACCTATTTTTATTCTTGATTTTCTAAGTATTCATCCTTTTAGCCACGGAAATGGCAGAATAAGTAGACTGCTGCTGATGTTACTGCTATATAAAGAGGGATATACAGTTGGTAAATATATAAGTATAGATGAAATAATGAAAATGAATCAAGACGGATATTGTGAAGCGATGCAGCAGAGTATAGAATGCAGGAGCGAAGGAAGAAAAGATTATAAACCATTTGTAGATTATACGCTGGATATTATTCTTTATGCATATAGACAACTCTCCGACCAAATCAAGAGCTTTATGAAAGAAGATATGTCAAAACCCGCCAAGGTAGAAAAAGCTATTAAAAAGAAAAAAGGGGAGATAACTAAATCTGAATTGATAAAACTTTGTCCTGATGTGAGCATAACGACTATAGAGAGGACATTGGTACAACTTCAGAGAAGTGATAAAATTACAAAGATAGGCGGGGGAAGATATACTTCCTATGTTTGGAACAGTGAGGTAAGTAAATGATAACAGGCGAACTTAAAAATAAAATTGATAGTTTGTGGGATATTTTTGCTTCAGGCGGGCTGACGAATCCTCTTGAAGTAATCGAACAAATCACATATCTAATGTTCATACGGGACCTGGATGATGTGGACAATATAAGAGCCAAAGAAAGCGCCATGCTGGGGCTACCGTATAAAAGCATTTTTTCTGACCAAGTAGAAATCGGAGAAAGAACCATAGACGGAAATCAACTTAAATGGTCGGTTTTTCATGATTTTCCTGCAGAAAAGATGTATAGCACCATGCAGGAATGGGTCTTCCCTTTCATAAAAAATCTTCATGGAGATAAAAACAGCGCTTATTCCAAGTACATGGATGATGCGATATTTAAATTGCCTACACCGCTGGTCTTATCAAAAGTTGTTGATTCGCTTGATGAGATATATAGAATAATGGCAGATAAAAAAGATGTAGACATAAGGGGAGATGTTTATGAATATCTTTTGTCTAAAATAGCTACTGCCGGAAGAAACGGCCAATTCAGAACGCCGAGACATATAATACGCATGATGGTTGAACTTATGGATCCCAAGCCAGACGACATAATATGCGATCCGGCTTGCGGAACATCCGGGTTTCTTGTTTCAGCCGGTACATATTTGAAAGAAAAATACAAAGAGGAGATTTTCTTTGACAAAAATAAAAAAGACCATTATATGAACAGCATGTTCTATGGCTATGATATGGATAGGACTATGCTTCGTATAGGCGCCATGAATATGATGACTCATGGCATAGAAAATCCGTATATTGAATACAGGGACAGTTTATCTGATCAGAACTCAGATCAGGACAAGTTTTCGTTGATACTGGCCAATCCTCCGTTTAAAGGCAGTCTGGATTATGAATCAGTGACTCCTAATTTGCTAAAGGTATGTAAGACAAAGAAAACGGAACTGCTATTTTTGGCATTGTTCCTTAGAATGCTTACAATCGGCGGACGGTGTGCATGTATTGTCCCAGATGGAGTGCTTTTTGGCTCATCAAAGGCACATAAAGATATTCGTAGGCAGCTCATAGAAGAAAATCGATTGGAAGCGGTCATTTCAATGCCTTCCGGGGTTTTTAAACCTTATGCCGGAGTCTCAACGGGAATACTTATTTTCACCAAAACCGGACATGGCGGTACAGACAAAGTGTGGTTCTATGATATGGAAGCTGATGGGTACAGCTTGGACGATAAACGGAATCCAATTAAGGGAAATGACATTCCGGATATAATAGAAAGATTTCATAATCTGGAAAAAGAGGCGGACAGAGCTCGTACAGAAAAATCATTTTTCGTATCAAAGGATGAAATAATTAAAAACGATTATGACCTTTCCATAAACAAATATAAGGAAATTGAATATGTGCCTGTAGAATATCCTCCGACAGAAGAAATATTGGAAGAGATCAATAAATTGGAATCAGAGATACAAATTAATTTAAAAGAGCTGGAAGAAATGTTGAAGGAAAGACCGTGAGGTAGAGAAAATGAATGACAAGGAAGGAATATACAACATTTCACAAAGCGAGATAATCATATATCAAACAGAAGATGGAAATACCCAAATTGATGTCAAATTCGAAGATGAAACGGTTTGGCTTACTCAAGCGCAATTATGCGAACTTTATCAAACCAGCAAATCAAATGTAAGTGAGCATATTAAGCATATATTTGAGGAAGGAGAACTGGAAGAAAAGTCAGTTGTTCGGAAATTCCGAACAACTGCTGCTGATGGAAAAAGTAAAACAGGGGTACAAAAAATTTCATGCATAAAACCTGTCGCCAGTCGAAGAACGCTATTGGAAAGCATTAAAGAGCTGTATACTAATGCGAAGAGCGCAAAGAAGTGCAATTAATAGGATATACAATAAATGAAATCTGCAAGATTTGCGGTTAAAGTCTAAAAGCAAAATTGTAATTTGTGGGGTGGAAGAGATGAAAACTTTCGATGAAATATTCATCGACAAAACAAAGTATGGAGTTAAGGTTCAAACATCGGAGTATAATAAGCAAGGCAAATATATTATTATTGATCAAGGACAATCTCAAATAGCGGGATATACTGATCGAGAAGAAGGGGCGTTTGAGGAATTGCCCGTGATTGTTTTTGGTGATCATACGAGGACCATAAAATATGTAGATACGCCTTTTTTTCTCGGAGCCGATGGAGTTAAGCTCCTTCGTAGTAAAGATAGTAATGCAAATTATAAATATTTGTATTACGCATTAAGAAGTGCAAAAATTCCCGATACAGGATATAACAGACATTTTAAATGGTTAAAGAATATACAAATTAATTATCCGGATAACAATAAGCAAAAAGAAATCGTTAAAATTCTTGATAAAGTATCCGATGTTATAAAAAACAGAAAAGAAGAATTATCTACCATAGACAAAATGATTAAAGCTCGATTTATCGAGATGTTTGGAGATCCCGTTCGGAATCCATTAGGGTGGTCTACAAGACCGTTGCTTGAAATGGGATGCTGTAAAAATGGTATGAACTTTCATACAGGAGATCGGGGTATAGAAATGCGCTGTTTAGGTGTCGGAGATTTCAAAAACTATTCTGTAATTGATGGTACAGATCATTTGCCCATAATATCTCTGAATGAAGCGCCACCAGAGGAAAGTATGCTACAAGACGGTGATATTGTATTTGTTCGCTCTAACGGCAATAAAGCTCTTGTTGGTCGCTGTTTAGTTGTCTATCCCCGCAGTACGCCAACTACTTATAGCGGATTCTGTATTCGTTATCGCTTGATAAGCGATGCGGTTAACACAGCTTATTTGCTTCGCGTGTTAAAGGCAGATTCAATGCGAGAAAGGATGGCAGGGCGTGGAGCTAATATTCAGAACCTCAATCAACAGATTCTTGCAGCATTGGAAATTCCGACACCACCAATGGAGCTACAGGAGCAGTTTGCCTCCTTTGTTACCCAGATCGACAAATCAAAATCTGCCATTCAGAAGTCACTGGAAAAGACACAAACGCTCTTTGACAGCTTAATGCAGAAATATTTTGGATAATAAAACTGTTGGGGCAGGATACAGTAACCTATGAGAAAATCAAGAATTTTGTATCGGAGTATAGTTGCCTTCAACTGAAGTGTTCGCTGACAAAGGTGATTTTGAAGAATTGAAACATTTTAAGGTTATCATAATGTGTTGAATAGGAGGTTTAGCGTGGCAAAAGATTTAACAAATTCGAGATTAGACAGGCAAAATATTTTAAATAATGAAATTGCCATAGATGAAATACAACAGAAATCAGGAATAGACGGTATTTTATGGGATGGTAAAACTTATGTAACTCGTGAAATGGCAGCTAATTTTTTTGAAGTTGATATAAGAACTATTAGTCGCTATTTGGAACAAAATGGAGACGAACTTTCTGCGAATGGCTATCAAGTTCTTCGCGGGAAAAAATTAAAAGATTTTTTAGAGTCCGCAAAGAATTCTGGTAAGGACATTTGTGTCCCTACCAAAACAACAGTGCTTGGAGTGTTTGATTTTCGTGCATTTTTAAACATGGCGATGCTTTTGTCTGAAAGTGATAAAGCAAGGGCGATGCGGCAGCTGATATTAGATATAGTTATTGACCTTATTAACCGTAAAACCGGCGGTGGAACAAAATATATCAATCAGCGGGATAAAGATTTTGTTTACTCTTCTTTGCAAGAAGATAATTACCGCAGACAATTTACTGATGCGTTAAAAAATTATGTGGAAGATAACAGATATAAATATGCTCATTTTACTGATATGATATATGTGAGTATATTTAAGGAAAAAGCAAAGGAATATAAGAAAATTTTGGACTTGAAAGCAAATGATAAGGTTCGAGATACTTTTTATAGTGAAATATTGGATATTATTGCAGCTTACGAGAGTGGTCTTGCTGATGCTATAAAACATGAATATGAACGGGTAGGTCACATTTTATCACAACAAGAAACAGAAGAAGTGTTTAGCCATTTTGAAAATATGGCGCTGTGGAAACCACTTATCCAACGCGGGCGAGTGAAAATGGCAAGCCGTGACATGGCATTAAGGGATGCGTTTCATTATCAATTGTCAGAATATATACAACCTCTCGATAAAGAAGAATATCAAAAATTTCTTGGTGATGCCGGAGCAGAATTGGACAAGCTGATGAAGGAAAATCAAGAGGTTTTACGCAGGTTGAAGGAGCGGGATTAGATGGACGGGATCATTTATTTAACGCTTGAACAAGCAGAGGTGATACATAAAAAGACGATCAAGTATAGCGGCGGAGGAACCTATGAATCTCTGGACATCGGAAAGCTTGACAGTGTTTTGCAACATATACAAAACGACGAATATTATCCGACATTTGTGGACAAACTGACACATTTATTCTTTTGTACCTGCGAATTTCATTGCTTCGCTGACGGCAATAAAAGGCTTGCGATTACACTATCACTACAATTTCTCTTATTTAATGGATACATGGGAATTGCAAAAAATTTTATGTCGATTACGGAAAATATCAGTTATCATGTCGCTGCCGGGAGAATAAGTAAAAAACTTCTTCATAAAATAATGACGGCTATTATGGATGGCACATATGAACAAAATGAAGAGCTTAAGATTGAGATAATGAACGCTATTGCAGAGTAGTTGAAGTTAAGAATATAATTATTACTACTGTAAGAGGCGAAAGACTGAGCGACAGTGAAATATGTTGAGGTATATTTTGATTTTGTATTCATACCGAATCTGCTATACTTCTTTAAAAAGAGGTAAAACAGATGGAAAAAAAGGTATATAGCGTTCTAAATGAAATGGCTGAACACTTAAACTCAGCGCAAATGAAAAAACTGCAACAGGTGATGATAAAATATTTTGCAGAGAATGCAGTAACATTTGAAACTACCACTAATGAAGAATATTTGCAGATGTTCATCGAGGCGAAGAAAGTAGAAGGCTGTTCTGAAAGAACCTTGACATATTATGAGACTACAGTGGCTCACTTGCTGCGATGTATTGATACGAATATACGAAAAATTACTACTGAAGAAATAAGAAGATATTTGTCAGATTATCAAAAGCTGAATAATTGCAGCAAGGTGACAGTAGATAATATAAGACGAAATATATCCAGCTTCTTTTCCTGGTTAGAAGAGGAAGACTATATTTTGAAAAGCCCGATGCGGCGCATACACAAGATAAAGACTAAAACGCCTGTTAAAGAAATTATTTCTGATGAGAGTATCGAAAAGTTGCGTGATGGGTGCGATCAGCTTAGAGATCTTGCTATTATTGATTTGTTATACTCAACAGGTATTAGGGTAGGCGAGTTGGTAAACTTAGACAGAAAAGATATCAACTTTGAAGAGCGAGAATGCGTTGTTTTCGGAAAAGGTGAGAAGGAACGACGAGTATATTTCGATGCGAAAGCAAAACTTCATATTCAGAATTATCTGGACAGCAGAATAGATGACAATCCGGCATTATTTGTGACATTGGATTATCCATATAGCAGATTAAAGATAAGCGGTGTAGAGATAAGGTTACGAAATCTTGGACGAGCTTTAAACATCGAACGGATTCATCCACACAAATTCAGACGAACTATGGCGACAAGAGCCATAGATAAGGGAATGCCAATAGAGCAGGTGCAAAAAATCCTGGGTCATTCACAAATCGATACGACAATGAAATATGCGATTGTAAACCAAAATAATGTAAAGAACTCACATAGGAAATTTATTACATAGTTTATCTTTCAAAGTGTGTGCTGCTACAAAACTAAACAGCTCAAAGGAGGTACAAAAGGTGGAAAGATCGGGAGGATGGTATTGGTATATTACTGATAATGCTAAATTGCTTGAAAGATATAAATGCGGAAAATGGATGTATTTTTTTACGGATCAAGAATATGCTATGAGTTTATGTGATAAAGCTATATCAGAAAATATCTGCTACGAGTGCAAATGCACAGATATGGCATTTAGAGATGCTAAAGATGGTGTGATTTGCTTTTATGTAAATAGCGATGACATGGAAAGACACCGTAGAGTTATTCAGTTTATGCTGGATAATAATTTGATTAAAAAAACTAAGAACGGGAGATTGCATAATATCAGTTTTAAGTTTAATGAACAAACTTACGCAGGGCAGTACGGTACAGATTTTAATGGGTTGATTAAACTCGCAGACTTTTTAGATTTAGATTCCGGAGAGTGGTTGGATAAAAGAACAACATAAGAGGGAAACTTTAAACTCTACAAATAATAGAAATTGTAATTTGTGGGGTGGAAGATGGAAAAGGTCAGACTGGGTGATATATGTGTTAAACAATCTTCAAAACTTGCTCAGAAAGATTTGGAAAACATGGATGGATCATATCCAATTTTTGGTGCAAGCGGTCTAATAAAAAAAATAAATACATATGACCAAAAAGCGGAATATGTTGCAGTAGTAAAGGACGGAGCTGGAGTTGGGCGCACGATGCTTTTACCAGCATATTCTTCAGTGATAGGAACATTGCAATATTTAATTCCAAATGATAATGTTAATGCAAAGTACCTATATTATGCGGTGAAATCAAGGCATTTAGAAAAATACTACACTGGATCGGCCATACCGCATATATATTTTAAGGATTATAAATCCGAGCCTATCATTTTATTTGATGGGATTGCGCAAAAAAAGATCGCTTTAGTGTTAGAACGAGTAGAAAAAATAATAGAGAAGCACAAGCAACAGTTAGAAATGCTGGACACTCTCATCAAAGCTCGATTTATCGAGATGTTTGGTGATCCGAAATCGAATCCAAACAGCTATCCGATTAGCCAGCTCTCAGAACATATTGAGTTTTTGACATCTGGTTCCCGTGGTTGGGCGCAATATTGTGTGGATAATGGTAGCGAATGGTTTATCACTATCAAGAATGTAAAAGGCTGTCGCATTTCTATTGATAACATGCAGCCTATCAATGCTCCTGATAATGCCGAAGCAAAGCGCACCAAAGTCCAAGAGGGTGATTTACTTATTAGTATTACGGCAGATTTGGGAAGGACGGGTGTTGTGACTAAGGAAATTGCCGATCATGGGGCATACATCAATCAGCATCTTACCTGTATTCGACTGAATAAAGAAATGCTCAATCCGCTGTATGTTGCGTTTTTCATGGAAAGTCCGGCAGGAAAAGAACAGTTCGAATCAAAAAATCAAAGTGCTGTAAAGGCAGGACTTAACTTCAATTCCATCAACTCTTTGCGATTGCTTGTGCCTCCAATGGACGAACAAAATGCATTTGTTGGGTTCGTTCAACAGATCGACAAATCAAAATCTGTCAAAAAGTTATAGCAATATTTTTTCTTAAATCCAAACAAAACATTCATATTAAAATGCAAAAGATCTGATTAATTTAGGAGGAACTCATGGTTACAATCAGAAAAACAAAAGAAAATAAACCAGTGATTGCTATTTGTTATGACTTTGATAAGACCCTTTCGCCAGATGATATGCAGGCGCAGGGATATATTCAGGCCGTGTATGGTGAAGATGTACCTTCATTTTGGAAAGAGTCAAACAAAATGGCAGAAGATAATGAGATGGATACAAACTTAGCATACATGCGTAAAATGGTGGAAGAAGCACATGGGAGAATTGTGTTAACTAGAGAAACCTTAGAAAAGTACGGATCTGAGGTAGTACTTTTTCCAGGAGTTGTAGGATGGTTTGAAAGAATTCGGGAATATGGGAAAAAACACAATGTAATTATAGAACATTATATTATTTCTTCTGGACTAAAAGAGATGATTGAAGGCACACCCGTAGCAAAGGCTGGTGCATTTGAAAAAATATATGCAAGTTCATTTATGTTTGATGACCGTAATGTGCCGATTTGGCCCGCTCAGGCTGTTAACTTTACGAATAAAACACAATTCCTTTTCAGAATAGAGAAAGGAGTCCTTGATGTAAACGATTCTGGAGTAAATGATTATTTCCCGCCTGAAGACATTCGTGTGCCATTTAGAAATATAGTTTATATAGGCGATAGCGATACAGATATACCTTGCATGAAACTTGTTAATACTTATGGAGGGCATTCCATAGGTGTATATAATAATGATAAACTTGATAAAACAAAGGTATACAAAATGATTCGCGAAAATAGGATTAAATATTTCGCTCCAGCTGACTATACGGAGGGCTCTCAATTAGATGATATAGTCAAAATGATTATTGATAGGACAGAAAAAAATGAATTGTTGGAAAATATTCATTACAATTGCAAAGAAGAACAAACGAATGATGATTTGCAAAAACAAAATAATGCCGACAAGAATAGACGGTTGAATTTGATTTTATCACTACATGGAAGTAGGAACTTTTCCACAACACACACCATTATAAAGGAACTTAATTTAATAGACTCATGGGATACTGATGAGACTGATATGCTGTTAGAAATAGCAACAAAAAATAGTCAAGTGCGGTACATTATCAATGACCTAGATGTTAAAGCGTTTTATAAAAAAATAATAGAGAATTTGCCTGAAAAAACGGAATATGCTATAGAAGTGGAATCATATTTTGATAAATAAAGAGATATTATTTGTAAAATAGGAAAGGATGTCACACCACCATGACCAACTTCGATTTCCTAAAAAAAGAACAAGATTTCAGAACATTTGCAGACGCAGCCATAGCAGCCGAAAAGATTATAAATTTAGATACAGCGGCCTGCGCCATCAACTGTCGCAGAGCAATGGAAATTGCCGTAAAATGGATGTATTCTGTGGATGCGGATCTTTCTATGCCATATCAGGACAAGCTTGTGAGTCTGATGAACAGCGAAGACTTCAGACAGATAGTTGGCGTCGATATTTGGAAGCGAATGGATCTCATCAGAAAAATAGGCAATCAGGCTGCTCATGGGAACGGGAAAATAAAATACGAAGAAGCAAAACTGTGCCTCAAGAATCTGTACATTTTCCTTGACTTTGTAGCATATTGCTATGGAGAAAATTATGAAGAAACTCAGTTCGACGACGAGCTTCTCAAATCAAGTACAGCTAATGAATTAAAACTAACACCTGTACTTGATGTTGATCTTGAAAAACTTATTGAAGAAAATAAAAAGCTTAAAGCAAGGCTTACGGAAAAGCGCGAAGAGAAGCAACAAACATATGCGCCTAAGCCGATAGAACTGACAGAATATCAGACGAGGAAAATTTACATAGACACTATGCTGCGTGACGCAGGCTGGATAGAGGACAAGAACTGGCTGAATGAAGTCGAGGTTCATGGGATGCCTAACAAAGCGAAAACAGGCTTTGTTGATTATGTTCTTTACGATGATACTCATAAACCGCTTGCGATAATAGAAGCAAAAAAGACATGCGTTGGTGTAGAAAAAGGAAGGCACCAGGCAAAGCTTTATGCAGATATAATAGAAAAACAATATGGCAGACGCCCTGTGATCTTCCTGACCAATGGATTTGAAACCAGAATAATAGATAATCAATATCCTGAGCGAAAAGTGTCATCTATATATTCTAAACGGGATTTGGAAAAACTGTTTAATCTCAGGAGAACAAGAAGCAGTTTAAAATATGTAAAGGTTAATACTCAAATTGCAGGCAGATACTATCAGGAAGCTGCTGTTAGGGCAGTATGCGACAGCTTTGGAGCAAAAAACCGCAGAAAAGCTCTTCTTGTCATGGCAACAGGTTCTGGAAAAACCCGGACGGTTATTGCACTTTGCGATGTACTCCTCAATGCTGGATGGGTTAAAAATATATTATTTTTGGCAGACAGGACTGCTCTTGTAACGCAGGCCAAGAGAAGTTTTACTAACCTTTTGCCTAACCTATCTGTGACTAATCTGTGCGAAGACAAGGAGAATTACAATGCCCATTGTGTTTTCTCAACTTATCAGACGATGGCGGGATGCATAGACACCGTAGAAGATGAGGAGGGCAGGCTTTTTACATGCGGTCATTTTGATCTGATCATATGTGACGAAGCTCATAGATCCATATACAACAAGTATAAGGATATTTTTACATATTTTGATGCGCCTCTGGTAGGATTGACAGCCACACCAAAGGACGAAATAGATAAAAATACATATCAGATATTCGAACTGGAAAACGGTGTGCCTACCTATGGTTATGATCTGGCTCAGACGGTGAAAGACGGATACTTAGTAGACTACCTTTCCGTAGAAAGTAAACTCAAATTCATAGAACAGGGAATCGTTTATGATGAACTTTCTGAAGCGGACAAAGAGATCTTTGAGGAAACTTTTGAAACAGAGGACGGGAAAGTGCCGGAGAAAATAGATTCTTCCGCCTTGAATACATGGATTTTCAATGAGGACACCATAAGTCATGCTCTCCATATTCTGATGACAGATGGATTGCGGATCGACTATGGGGAAAAGCTTGGCAAAACTATTATTTTCGCTAAAAATCACGATCATGCGGAGAAAATTCTTGAGGTCTTCCATAAAGAATATCCTCATCTACCGGATTACGCTATGGTAATTGACAACTATATGACTTATGCTCAGAACGCTATAGATCAATTTTCTAGTCATAAAAAAATGCCTCAGATTGCTATTTCTGTAGATATGTTGGATACCGGAATAGATGTGCCGGAAATTTTAAATCTGGTATTCTTTAAGAAAGTAATGAGTAAAGCTAAGTTTTGGCAGATGATCGGACGAGGCACCAGGATTTGCCCAGGCCTTCTGGACGGAAAAGATAAAGAAAAATTTTATATCTTTGACTTTTGCGGCAATTTTGAGTTTTTCCGTATGAACCCAGGAAAGCCGACAGCCAACCGACTTGCCTTGCAAGGCGCTGTTTTTAACCTGGAATTTCAGATTGCATATAAATTACAAGATATAGATTATCAGACAGAACCCCTTATAGAGTTCAGAAAAGATTTAGTGGATAATATGTCTGAAAAGGTAAAGAAACTCGATCGTGATAATTTTGCAATACGGCAGCATATAAAATATGTGGACAAGTATTCGGATGATAGAAATTACAATGCTTTGACTTTTGAAGATACCATCACTGTTAAAGAGGAAGTGTCTCCATATATTTATCCGGATAAGGATGATGCCTCAGCGGTACGATTTGATGCATTGATGTATGGTATAGAACTGGCATATTTAGCTGGTAAACAATGGGCAAGACATAAAAGTGATCTGCTTAAACGGGTTTCGGCTGTTGCCAGAATTGCAAATATTCCGGAAATTCAGGCGAAGACGGAATTGATCAAAAAAATACTGGAGACTGACTATCTTGAGAGGGCAGGAATCAATGATTTTGAGCATATTCGCCACCAGCTTCGTGACCTGATGAAATATATCCCGAAAGATGTTGTGAATAAATATAACACTAACTTTGATGATGATATTCTTTCGGTAGAATGGAACGAAGCTGAGCTGGATAGTGAAGACCTGAAAAACTACAAGGCTAAAGCTGAGTTTTATGTAAGACAGCACCAAGATAATATTGTAATCGCTAAACTCAGAACCAATAAGCCGCTTACGGAGATGGATGTCCAATCATTGGAAAACATATTATGGAGCCAAGTAGGCACCCAAAAGGAATATGAAGCGGAATACGGAAATAAACCTTTAGGAGAATTTGTTCGTGAGATAGTAGGCCTTGATATGAATGCAGCTAAGGAGGCGTTTGCACAGTTTTTAGATGGGTCAACATTGGATAGCAGACAGATATATTTTGTAAATCAAATTGTGGAATACATAGTGCATAACGGTATGATGAAGGACCTTTCTGTGCTTCAGGAATCTCCATTCACTGACAAAGGCAGCGTTGCAGAAATATTTACGGACATGAATGTGTGGAACGGCATTAGAAAGGTCATAGACACCATAAACTCTAATGCCATAGCATAAATGCAAATTTAAGAAAGGATAAACTGCGCATGTTAAACGATATTCTATATGACTATAAGGATTTAATGATATTATGGTTGAAAATATGTTGAATAGTAATACTTTGGGGAAGGAAATTCTAAAAGGCGTGAGTGCAATATTGTCGATTGTCTTTATCCCTGCAATATTAGTTGTAATTTCAGTTGCTATTCAAAACATGCACGAGTATTTATATACTATTGTATATATCATAATGACGGTTACATGTCTTTCTATAGGGATATGGATGGCAATTGTATCTTTTTTTCATTCCTTAAAAGACAATAACCCAAAAGAGAAGCTGAGATATTACTTGAATATTATATTGATAAAACATATGTGTATTTGTGATAAGTAGAGCAATTGCTACCTTTGCTTTTTAGTTCTTGGTCACGATCTATCGCCAATAAGAAGTTGACATACAAAACATTTGGTAGTACAATTCACTACCAAAGAGGAGGCGAATGTATGAGTTTTTCCATAAGATTGACAGCTGAAGAGAAAGCCTCTCTGAAAGCTATGCGAAACTGCATTCTATGTCCCTTGGAGAAGAGTTCAAAACAGCTTTATTTGAAAAATAGAGGACGAATACGACATGACTATTATAGACAAAGAATATGATGAGTACATAAATATGGTAGAAAAAGCAAGCCAATTTCCGAACTATGAAAGGAATTTGATAGATGATTTGCCATGTTGAGACTACTGCCGGATTTGACAGGGGTTTAGAAAGCTTGACGGGTATACGCAGAGCATTTTAGAAGCGTGGATTAAAAAAACTGGAAGGTTGTTCTGATCCAAGGTAGTATGGGGAAGGATCAAAGTCAGACGGGAGCGGACAGTGGAGATATAGAATAGGCGATTATCGCATAATTTGTGAGATACGGGATGAGAGGCTGATAATCCTTGCATTGACTGTCGGACATAGAAAAAGATAACGGAGGCCAGACCATGGAAGACAATGGCATAAAGAAGGAACTTATTGTCCAGATACGGACAATAGCAGTACAAAACGGAGTGGAAAAAGTGATCTTGTTTGGATCAAGAGCAAGAGGAGATCATAATAGGACCAGCGACATAGACCTGGCTGTTTCAGGCGGCAATGCTGCCGGATTTGCCGCTGATATAGAGGAAGAAACCGCTACCCTTCTGGAATATGACATAGTTGATCTTGCTAAACCTGTAAACAAGGAACTGATAGAATCGATCAAAAAGGAGGGAAAAGTATTGTATGAAAAAATATGATAACTTTTGTGCAGCTTTTGAAAACTTAAAAGAGCTATATAACTACAACGAGCCATATGATACGGTTATACTAACCGGTTTGGTCGGACTGTATGAAATATGCTTTGAACAGTCATGGAAAATGATGAAAGAAATTTTGGCTTCTCATGGATATGAGGCGTCAGCTACCGGTTCTCCAAAGACCATTCTGAAAACAGCTTTCAAGGCAGGGATGATAGACGATGAAAACCTTTGGCTGGAAGCCCTGGAAGCCAGGAACAATGTATCGCATGCTTATAATCGCGACATAGCTAATTATATAGTGAAACAAGCTAAAGATAAGTTTTACAACATGTTCAAGAGATTGAAAGACGAATCCGAAAAGTGGATGCTGTAAGATTCCAGGAAAAGTGATCAATAAAGAGCCAAGTCGTCCTCAAACGAGGCGTGAGTAGAAATTTATTATTTAATTGGCATGTGCCAGCTTGCCCGCGATTTTCACGGGCATTTGAGCCATCTTGTTTGCCTATGCGGCGAGATGGCTTTTTATTGCAATTTAAAAAATAAAAGAAAAATACTTGCGCTGGCGCAGGATATCTTATGAACAGCTCTCCGGCAAAAAACAAGATCCTCATCGTGCTTACCGACGCCAGTCCAAATGACGACCGTAAAGTACCGGCAGACCTTTCTGAAGGCAGGGTGATAAACCGTGAATATTCGGGTGTGACAGGAATAGAAGACACAGCCGGAGAGGTTAGGGCTCTCCGAAAGGCGGGGGTCAAGGTCATCGCCATAATCAACGGGAGATCGCCTGACACCAGGGCAGCGATGAAAATATACCAGAAAGATTTTGTGATGATAAAAAGTCCCGATGAGCTGGCACGGGCCGCAGGAGATTTGATACAGAAGCAGATAATGCAGTTTTATACATAAATTTTATCCCTTTAAAGTAAAAAATCACTTGACAACCCCAGGGTTAACTGCTAAACTGGCACCATAAACCAAATAACTAAACCTTTGACGGAGAAGTAAAACTGATTGCAGCCCTCACAGCGAATCCGGGACGGTGGAAGCCGGACAGTCAGCGGATCAGAATAATGGGCTCCGGAGGGCAAGGGGAAAGGTCCCGATCAGCCGGCAGCAATTTTGCAGCCGGGCATGAAAAGGCCGAGTATCTGAGACGCGATTCCTGCGTTAGTGGAAAGGAGTGTGATGGCACTCTGCTGAGAGGGTCCTGTCAAAGCAGGATCAAACAAGGTGGTACCGCAGGCTGATGACCTGTCCTTGATTTCAAGGACAGGTTTTTTTGTTCAGTGCGCCGGCCGGCGCGCATTTCCGGCGTTATTATCGGGCAGAGACACTTCAATTAACTAATATTAATTGAAAAGGAGAACAAAAAATGAAAGACAAGAAGAGCATCCCTTACAAAATTTACCTTGAAGAAAACGAAATGCCTACACAGTATTACAATGTACGCGCGGACATGAAAAAGAAACCGGCGCCGCTGCTCGATCCGGGTACGCTTAAACCAATGACCGCAGATGAACTGGATCATGTTTTCTGCGAAGAACTGGTAAAACAGGAACTTGATGATACGACCGCCTACTTCGATATCCCGCAGGAAATACAGGATTTCTACAAGATGTACCGCCCGTCTCCGCTGGTAAGGGCCTATTGCCTTGAGGAAAAACTGGATACTCCTGCCAAGATCTATTATAAGTTTGAGGGTAATAACACCAGCGGGAGCCACAAGCTCAACTCGGCCATCACTCAGGCTTACTATGCAAAACAGCAGGGACTTAAAGGAGTGACAACCGAGACAGGAGCAGGGCAATGGGGAACGGCACTTTCCATGGCTTGTGCTTATCTGGGCCTTGACTGCAAAGTCTATATGGTAAAGGTATCTTATGAACAAAAGCCTTTCCGCAGAGAAGTGATGAGGACATACGGCGCAGATGTTACTCCGTCGCCATCCGATACCACGCAGATCGGCAGAAAGATCCTTGCAGAACACCCTGGAACGACAGGAAGCCTTGGCTGCGCCATTTCTGAAGCAGTGGAGGCTGCAACTACCAGAGAAGGCTACAGATATGTGCTTGGAAGCGTGCTTTCTCAGGTGCTGCTCCACCAGAGCATTATTGGACTGGAAGCTCAAAAGGCAATGCAAAAGTACGATATAAAGCCAGATCTTATCATCGGCTGTGCCGGCGGCGGTTCCAACCTAGGCGGGCTGATCTCGCCTTTTATGGGAGAAAAGCTCAGAGGAGAGGCCGACTATCAGTTCATCGCCGTTGAACCGGCTTCTTGTCCTAGCCTCACAAGAGGAAAATATGTATATGATTTCTGCGATACCGGCAAAGTCTGCCCGCTGGCAAAGATGTACACCTTGGGAAGCGGGTTCATACCATCGGCGAATCATGCCGGAGGCCTGCGATATCACGGCATGAGCAGCATAGTTTCCGAACTCTATGACCAGGGACTGATCCAGGCGCGCAGCGTGGAACAGACGGAGGTATTTAAAGCCGCTGAATACTTCGCGAGATGCGAAGGCATCCTGCCTGCTCCGGAAAGCAGCCATGCCATAAAGGTTGCCATCGACGAGGCGGTCAGGTGCAGGGAAACAGGCGAGGAAAAGACCATACTCTTCGGACTGACAGGAACGGGTTATTTTGACCTCAAAGCATATGAAAGCTATAACAACGGCACCATGACCGACTACATTCCTACTGATGAGGATCTTCAAAAAGGTTTCGAGGGGATACCAAAATTCCCCGGAAATGAGATCTAAAGAGAAATATGACCACGATAAAGGGGCGGAGGATGATCCTCCGCCCCTTTGTATTCAAAATATCAGAGCAGTGCCAGCAGGATGAAGTTAAGCACGAACAGAGCAGTGCAGACCCAGAGGATAGGGTGAACTTCTCTGGCTTTTCCGGTAAATATCTTTATGATGCAGTAGAATATAAAGCCTGCGGCGATACCATAGGAAATGCTGTAGCAGAGGGCCATGAAGATTCCCGCAAAGAATGCCGGAACTGCTTCGTTAAAGTCATTCCAGTCTATATCTTTAAATGAGGAAGTCATCATTACACCTACGGCTACCAGTGCGGGAGCCGTTGCTGCAAAAGGAACGGCGCTGACGAAAGTGGCCAGGAATGCCGAAACAGCAAAACATATGGCGACTACTACAGATGTAAGTCCTGTGCGGCCGCCTGCTCCGATACCGGAAGCGCTTTCTACAAAAGTGGTCGTATTGGATGTACCAAACAGAGCCCCTATGGAAGTTGCGGTTGCATCAGCAAACAGCGCCTTGTCCAGTCTTGAATGGAAGCCGGGGCGGGTTTCAAGGTTCTTTTCATCCTCTTCACTGAAGATACCGCTTCTGCGGCCGGTACCGATAAATGTTCCGATAGTATCGAAAGTATCAGAAATACTGAATGAGAATATCGTTATGAGTACAAGCGGGAGCTTGGACATGTCGGTGAACAGGCTTGCAATGCCGCCTTCCTTGAATATCGCCAGGAAAGTTGTCGGCAGAGCCTGACATGCTTCGGTGAAGCTGGTAGTTTCCTGCGGTGAAGTAACACCGAAAGGAATACCGATCAGGGTTGTTGCTATTATGGCGATCAGGATCGCACCCTTTACTTTCAGTGCCAGCAGGACGATGGTAAGGACCAGGCCGATAAGGAATACCCAAAACTGCGGCTGGTTTAAAGTGGCAAGGGCCGGAACTCCGCTGTCAAAGGTTATGATGCCGACATTCAGGAGTCCTATATACGCTACGAATATCCCTATGCCTCCTCCAATGGCATGCTGCAGACTGAGCGGGATGGATTTGATAATGTATTTGCGGATCTTGGTAGCAGTGATAAAGATATTGAAAAGACCGCAAATGAATACCATGGACAGAGCCTGCTGCCATGTAAATCCAAGTCCGAAGCATACCGTATAAACAAAGAAAGCGTTCAGACCCATTCCCGGAGCCTGTGCGTACGGAACATTGGCCACAAGACCCATTACAAGTGTTCCGATGATAGAAGCGATGATGGTAGCCAGAAAAACTGCGCCCCATTCCATTCCGGACTGAGAAAGTATTCCCGGATTGACAACAATGATGTAAGACATGGCGAAGAATGTCGTAAGACCGGCCATGACTTCTGTTGAAGCTGTTGTGCCGTTTTCCTTTAGGTGAAAAAACTTGTCCATATGATGATACCTCTTTAATAAGTTATTTTTTTCAAACCCGCATACCCTATCATAGCATACCATAATAAGACAAAATTGTCATTAACCTTTTGCAGCAGAAAAGCAAATTAACCGCCGCTGCAGCACGATCTCACCGAAAGCTTTGCTTTTGTCCCAGGGAAGATCACCTGCCAGGGCTGTCAGCATCCTCGGCCGGTGCTATGACTATTATCTCGATACCTGCTCCTGATATGGCGGAACTTACATTGATCTTGCCGCTGACGGTCTCCATGTAAACCTGGGACATGGGTTCGGTGCTTATGAGTCTTGCCCAGGATTCAGGAAGCGGGAAAGTATCCGCAAATTCAAGCCTTGCCATGTGTGAAAGAACAGAATTGGAATCGGTCAGGGCATACCTTCCTACAGCATATTTTCCGTCAGCCAGAGGAATGGTAAAGTCGATATTGAGTTCATCCTTAAAAGAACGGCTCACATCATCAGCTTCAAAAGCCCCGACTTTCCTTGAACAAAGGCGGCGTATATCGTCGTTATGATTTATGACAGCCAGGATGTATGCGGGATTTTCCATGGAATCGTCCTTTACCACGAAATAATATTTCCCCATGTAGAGCAACTGGCCTTTTATATTTCTGAGCAGGCGGTAGGCATAGTATGAAGGCTTTGGTATAAGGCAGGAGGTCATGCATGAACGGGAGCCTTTCAATATCTTGAGAGAGTCTCCCTGATCCCGAAGGAAACACCGCGGACATTGGATATTGCATGTACCGCCGCCGGGCTTTGGGATTGCGGCCGCGCCTGTACCGTCTGCTGCGGCTGCTCCGCCCATAAAATATCCGAGAAATATTTCTATGGCTGATGCTATGGAATCATTTCCGGCAGAAAAACAGTTTTCGAGGCCATGATCGGACATGCCTGCGGCCACTGCCTCAGCGGTGCCATAAGCATGCTGGCCGGACTGGCCCTTAAAGATCTGCAGGATGAACTGGACGCAGATGTTCACATCATCGGAACCCCTGACGAGGAGGACGATGGGGCCAAATGCATCATGGCGGATATGGGTCTTTTCGACCAGTACGATATGGCAATGATGGTCCATATGTACAACAGGAATATTGTAATGCCGCAGTTCCAGGCACTGGGAGAATTCTTTTATGAATTTCACGGAAAAGCCGCCCACGCTTCGGCGGCGCCGTGGGAAGGTAAAAATGCCCTTAACGGCGTCCAGCTCATGATACACGCCATAGATATGCTCAGGCAGCATACAAGGCCGGATGCTCAGTTTCATGGCGTGATAAAGGATGGCGGAGCCTTTCCCAATATAGTACCTGAAAAGGCAGTGTACCATCTGTTCATAAGGGCAGGCAGCAAAGACTATATGGAGGAACTCATAAGGCTCACAGATGACTGCGCTGCCGGTGCGGCGCTTGCAACCCAGACAACATGGGAGAGGACCCCTAAAGACCAGACCTACTATGTAGATCTCCGAAGAAATGCTGCCGGTGAGCAGGCCCTCAGGGAAGTATTTAAAGAACTGGGGATCGAAGAAAACGGACCAAAAGATCTGATCTTCGGCTCATCGGACATAGGCAATGTCAGCTACGGATGCCCGGCTTTTCATCCATGCCTGCAGATCGTTGATGATGCGCCTGTCCATACAAGGGAATTTGAGAAGGCCGTCAGGAGCGACAGGGCTCATGAGGCCATCATAACAGGCGCAAAACTCATAGCTTTTCAGGCCGCAAAGATATTCAGCGATGAAAACAGGATAAGAGCGATGAAGGCGGATTTTGAAAAAAATAGTCCTTGATGACCGACTGGTCTGCTGACTGCGGCAATCAGGCTATGCCGCCGTTGCCAAAATTCCCCATGATCGTTACTTTCTATAAGTTCCGAGAAAGTCTCCGCAGGCAAGATTCTCACTGACCGGTGTAATTTTGCCTGCACAGGAGACTTTTCTATTTTTTGTGGAGCCTTCCAAAAGGATTTTACAAATCCTTTACTCTCGGTCGGTAGATGGTTGACCTGACCTTTGTTTATCATTTTATAAAGATAAGATACGGGAGGCGAAAGATGACGCACAAGAGAACAGGAAAAGCTGTCCGCTGGCTGCTCAAAGCAGCAGCATCGTACATTGTTTTTTTGCTCATAAGCCTGCTGCTGCGGCAGGTCTCTCCAGACGCCATGGGATTGACATGGGAAAAACACAATGACCTATGCATGCTCGTCGCGCTGCTGGGACCCATATATACGACCATCATCGCCAAGATCATATTGCTCTTTGTCAACCGGCACATGATCGCAGAAAGCGATAAGGCCGAGACAGGCAGAGGCATCTCAATGGCAATTGCGGGCATACTGCTGATGGCCAACCTGGCCGATTCACGGACGATCGGAGATCTGGCCTCAGGATATGTTCAGGGCAAAGGTCTCGACAATCTGCGAAAAAGCCGGAGGTACCCGCTGAAAGGAAAAGGGTTTCTCAACCTTTTCCTCCCTTTCTGCGCATATCTGCTAATCTTGGAAATCCTTACCCTGCTGACATGTATCATCCTGTTTGAACCCCTTTCTGCGGGAGCGAGCGGCGGATTTATCTTAGCCATAGGGTTCACGGTGATCCTTTTGCTGATCGTGCCGCTCATTATGACCTTCGTATCAGGTTTTCAGGGTGACAAGGCACATCACGAGGAAAAACTGGAAAAGGCTAAAGCTGCTGCGGTTGAGAAAGAAAGCATAGTCATGGAGGCAGACAGAGACAGGCGCAAATTTTTCCTCAGATTTCCCAGAAAGCTGTTCCTGCTGGGGACCGTGCTTCCTCTGCTGGTGTCCGTGGTCGGTCTGGCCCTCACCAGAGACTATATGTACATTGGGTGGGTGCAGGGGCTCAGACAGATTTTCATGTTCTTTTCTGCGGCAGGGCTGCTGGCATGTGTGCCGCTGCTGATATATTGGGCAGATTGTTCGGGAACTTCTCTTGTTATGAGGATATACCTTACTCCCGGCGGAATGAGCTGTTACGGATACAGCGGCAGCATGGCAGAAAGGACAGAGTACGAATTTGTCCTCACAGATCTGAAAGGATATGAGGTGACAGGGCAGCATATAAAAGTTCGTGGGATTTTCGACAAGAAGCTCAAGGACAGACACGGAACCTACAGCACTGCCAACATCCAAAAGACGCTCCGGATACCGCGTGTCTTTTCGCCGGAACAGGAAAGAGCGCTGCTGGACTATCTTTATGAACGAAAGTAAATCTTCCCTTAGCTTGCCTTTTTGATAAGCGCATATTATACTGGAAAAAAGAATCTTATCAGAAAGAGTGGGCTAAGACTGATATGCTGATGAAAAAAAAGTATTTGGCACCGATCTTGACAGTTATCATGCTTGTTTCCATATGGATGGCATTCCCTGCGCAGGCCGCAGCAGTTTCCGGAGATCCGGACGGAGGCTTCGGCCTCGGCAGCGGCAGCGCCATGCTGGAGACGGGAGATTATCTGTCACATTCAAAGGCAGGGATACTTTACGAAGCAACTACAGACACGGTGATCTATGCCAAAAATGCCGATATGAAGCTTCCGCCGGCCAGCATGACCAAGGTGATGACAGCGATACTGGTGCTGGAAGAAAATCCTGAGCTTGAAGGGGAGCTTACCGTGGATGAAAGAGCCGTCAGCTCCATGTACTGCAGTTCCATGGTTCCTCTGAAACACCTGAAAGCAGGCGAGATCATCTCATATAAGGACTGTATGAGGTACCTTCTGGTGCCGTCGGGCAACGAGGCGGCAACAGCCTTTGCTTTTGAGATCGGCGGAGATATGAATACTTTCCTGGATATGATGAATGAAAAGGCCAGGAAGCTGGGGTGTGAAAACACCAATTTCAAGGACCCCACAGGTATATCTGCCAACGATCATTACACCACCCCGGAAGATATGGTGAGGATGTGCCGATACGCCATGAGTTTTGACCAGTTCAGGGAAGCGGTCAGCTATCCGGACGGCGAGGTGCCGGCTTCCAATGTACGGGATGAAGGATTTACATACGAAACTACAAACTTCGTCATGTTCCCTGATGACCGCTATGAAAGCCCCTATGCCCGGTATATGACCGGAATCAAGACAGGATGGACTCCTGCTGCCGGATACTGTTTCTCAGGATGCATGGAAAAAGACGGACTTGTATTTTATTCGGTGGCCATGGGTGGTGAAGAACTGATGTATAAAGACGGCCAAAGGATAGTTCAGGGAGATTTCTTAGATACCATAGAGCTATATACACTGACAGACGGACTTAGGGCAGAAGGCCCGGACACTACTCCGGAGGACATGACCGTCACTTCCATCCTGGGAGCCGGAACATTCCATGTGAAACTGCCTGACGGCGCAAAGATGCTGGTGCAGGACGGGCAGACCGTGACCGCCGAATACGACATCCCTTCAACCGTTTTCGGCCCGGTCAGCGAAGGAGACACGGTAGGCACCGTAACACTTAAAGCTGGTGATGCGGAAAAGAGTGTTGATCTGGTTGCGGCCTCATCAAGGGGTATATCTCCGCTTATCATAGGCGGAGCTGCTGCGATCGTTGCGATTGCAGCGGTGATAATACTGAAAATGAGCAAACGCAAGAACAATGTCTGACGGCGATAACTAAGGAGGCAGGTGTTCTTGTGAGTTTATTTTCGAGAAGAAATCCGGTCATGGCAATAGCCTGCGATAAATTTGAAAAGCGGCAATATATCAATGCTTCTTCATGTTCCCGGCAAAGACTGCCCATAAGACGGATCAGAGTTATGCCTATGAGATCTACAGATATATAGATATAAAATATATGAATGAAAATATCAAACATGTCATAGTCCGGTATGACCCTTGAAGGTCGCTTGTGTGACTCCTGGCAGAAAGAAAGTTATGATGAACTGGTCCAGTCCCTGGAAACAAAGGAATTTGATATTTCCGGAAGCCTGCTGCATGAGCATATTACCAAAAAACAATTCAAGCATTTTGAAACTCGCGTCCCTAGGAAAATCCTCATCAAGACCATCAATGCCGGTAAAAGATCTTTGTGGGGAAAGGAATAAAGCGGATCAAGGTTACAGACTGGTGGAGCAGCAATTTCTAATTACGAACCGTAAATGACCCCGGATGATCGTATGATCTGTCCGGGGTTTATAGTCTGAAGCAGCAAGCAGAGTGATCTTGAAAAAAAGATAAGGATATTTCCAGGATGATCATTGCCTGGATACGGAAAACCCTTGACGGATGTGAGGATCTAAGGAAAAAGGGAAGGTGCTGGCAGGGGATAATGCGGAAGCGTTACACTGCCGGATCGGTGATTGCCGGAGCATAGCAGAAATTTCAGATAAAGAGATAGCGATCTATGCAGTGAACATAGGGCAGAGAAAAAACATATATCGAAGAATTTGAAAACTCCGGCAGGACGGAGTTTTCTTTAACCGCCAAAGCCTGCTATAGATCAGATGCCAGCCTCAAAAACAGAGGCCAGCTTCAAGAACATCTGTTTGCGCAAGACCGCATATTGTGATATAATACTCTAAAAGATTGCTGCACGGGTAAGACTTTCCTGATGCACTGATATGGCTTTTGTGCCGCCCGGCATAGCAACAATCTGGCTGCGGCATTTTGCGCAAATTTGTGTTTTTTATGGACAGAATATGTGGTATATTGGAATGAGCGGCGCCGGATGCCGGTACAAGCCGGCAGGTTAAGTAAGACGCCGGGCCAGAGCCATCAAGCGGGAAGTATCATCAGTGGATCCTCTGATAATGCACTCCGTAAGGCAGATAGAAAGGAGCATCACTCATGCCTGAGTTCAAAATACACTCCGAATTTAAGATGACCGGCGACCAGCCGCAGGCGGTGGAAACCCTGGCAAACGGGATTTTGCAAGGCAAGCGGGCCCAGACCCTAATGGGCGTCACCGGCTCCGGCAAGACCTTCACCATGGCCAACATCATTGAGCGGGTGCAAAGACCCACGCTGGTCATTTCCCACAACAAGACGCTGGCGGCGCAGCTTCACGGCGAGTTCAAGGAGTTCTTCCCCGAGAACGCAGTGGAGTATTTTGTCTCCTACTACGATTATTATCAGCCGGAGGCCTATGTGCCATCCACTGACACATATATAGAAAAAGACTCCCAGATCAACGACGAGATAGACAAGCTGCGCCATTCGGCCACGGCAGCCCTGGCAGAAAGGCGTGATGTCATAATCGTTGCCAGCGTTTCATGCATATACGGACTGGGAAGCCCGGTGGACTACGAGAATCAGGTCCTTTCCCTGCGGCCGGGCATGGAAAAGAGCCGCCAGGATATCCTGCGCCGGCTGGTAGACATCCAGTACAACCGCAACGACATGGCCTTTGAACGGGGAACTTTCAGAGCCAGAGGCGATGTCATAGACATATATCCGGCCGGGTCGGAATCGGCAGTCAGAGTTGAACTCTTTGGCGACGAGGTGGAATCCATCAAAGAAATGAACCCTGTAACTGGCGAGATAACCGGAGCCAGAGATCACATCGCCATCTATCCGGCTTCCCACTATGTAACATCACCTGAAAAAATGGAGCATGCTCTCAAGACCATAGACGAAGAGCTGGAAGAACGGGTGCGCTGGTTCAAAGACAGGGGCAAGCTGCTGGAAGCCCAGCGCATAGAACAGAGGACCAGATATGATCTGGAAATGCTGAGAGAAATAGGCACCTGCAAAGGCATAGAAAACTATTCCAGGCACCTTAACGGACTGCCTGCAGGCACCAGGCCATATACCCTCATAGATTATTTTCCGAAGGATTTTCTCATAATGATAGATGAATCCCATGTGATGCTGCCCCAGCTGAGGGCCATGTACGAGGGGGACCGTTCAAGAAAGATGTCTCTGGTGGAATACGGATTCAGACTGCCTTCGGCTCTGGACAACAGGCCTCTCAAATTCGACGAATTTAACAGTATGGTCAATCAGATACTGTATGTGAGCGCAACGCCGGCCCCATATGAGAGGGAACAGTCAGGCGGCATAAGCGCCGAGCAGATAATAAGGCCGACCGGGCTCCTTGATCCTCCTATAGAGGTACATCCTACCCAGGGCCAGATCGACCATCTGATAGGCGAGATCAGAAAAGTCACCGACAGAAGCGAGAGGGTCTTTGTCACCACCCTGACCAAGAAGATGGCCGAAAGCCTTACAGACTACCTCAAAGGTGTGGGCATCAAGGTGAGATATCTCCATTCAGAGATAGATACCCTCGAAAGGATGGAGATCATAAGGGACCTGCGCATGGGAGAGTTTGATGTCCTTGTAGGTATCAACCTGCTCAGAGAAGGGCTGGATATACCGGAGGTTTCCCTGGTGGCTATCCTTGATGCTGACAAAGAAGGGTTCCTGAGAACGGAGACATCGCTGATACAGACCATCGGACGGGCAGCCAGAAATGTAGACGGAAAAGTCATAATGTATGCCGACGGCATAAGCAAGGCCATGAAAGCTGCCATCGACGAAACCGACAGGAGACGGCAGATACAGCAGAAATACAATGAAGAACACGGTATCACCCCGGCTTCCGTCAGGAAGTCCATCAGGTCTGTCATAGAGGCCACCCATGCGGCGGAAGATGAGGACATCTACAAGGGCAAGAAAGCTGCCGAGATGACAAAGAAAGAACTGACTGACTACATCAAGAAGCTGGAAGCCGAAATGAAACAGGCCGCTTCCGACCTGCAGTTTGAGCGTGCGGCTTCCCTGCGTGACCAGATATTTGAATACAAAGCAAAACTTTAAGGAGATAAATAATGGCAAAAGATATAGTCATCAAAGGCGCCAACGAAAACAACCTGAAAAACCTCAATGTGACCATACCAAGAGACAAATTTGTCGTACTTACTGGGCTTTCAGGATCAGGCAAATCTTCGCTGGCTTTCGACACAATATATGCAGAGGGGCAGAGAAGATATATGGAAAGCCTTTCCTCATATGCCAGACAGTTTCTGGGGCAGATGGAAAAGCCTGATGTTGAATATATAGAGGGCCTTTCTCCGGCGATTTCCATAGATCAGAAGACCACCAACAGAAACCCGCGTTCCACGGTCGGGACAGTCACCGAGATACATGATTATTTCAGGCTTCTGTATGCCAGAGTGGGAAAACCTCACTGCCCAGTATGCGGCAAGCTGATCACCAGCCAGTCGGTGGATCAGATGGTGGATACCATCATGGAAATGGAAGAAGGCACCAAACTGCTGATCCTTGCACCTGTAGTCAGAGGCCGTAAGGGCACCCACGAAAAGATACTGGAAAAGATCAAAAAAGAAGGTTTTACCAGGGTCAAGGTTGACGGACAGATCAAATTGATAAATGAGGACGAGATCAAGCTGGAAAAGACTTTCAAACATAACATAGAGATAGTGGTAGACAGGATAGTGGTGCGTCCCGGACAGGAGGGGCGGATCGCCGAGGCCTGCGAGCTTGCCATGGCTCATGGCGAAGGACTTGTAAATATCGAAGGGGATTTTTACGATCATCATTATGAGAGGACTTTCAGCAGCAAGCTGGCCTGCCCGGAACATGGCGTCAGCATAGAAGAACTGGAACCGAGGATGTTCTCGTTCAACGCTCCTTTTGGAGCCTGTCCATGCTGCAGCGGACTGGGATATACACAGAAGCTGAATCCGGACAAGATCGTAAGGATGGATATGAGCATACCTGACGGCGCTCTGGCCACGGTGTTCGGCTCCATGGAATTCAGCGGGTTCTACAGGCAGCAGGTAAATGCTCTTGCCGAGGATAACGGAGTTGATATAGATAAACCGCTCAAAGAGCAGCCAAAAAAATTCATACAGGAACTTTTGTACGGCACCGGTGACCGGCATCTCAAATATTATTATGTGAGCCGCAATACCGGAAGCCGGTCTTTACAGGACCGTCCTTTTGAAGGAGTGATCAACAATATCGAAAGGCGCTACAGGGAGACCACTTCCGACTATTTCAAGAACAAGATGGAAGAATATATGACCATAGACATCTGTCCTGAATGCCACGGAAAAAGGTTCAAGCCTGAGATACTTGCCGTGACCGTTGGCGGCAAGAATATCGCAGATCTTTCCGACCTGTCGGTGAGGGACGCCCTGTCATTTATCGAAGGACTGCAGCTCTCTGCAAAAGATGCTGCCATTGCCTATCAGGTGCTGAAAGAGATAAAGTCCAGGCTGAAATTCCTGATAGATGTAGGTCTGGATTACCTGACCCTGAGCCGTTCGGCAGGAACCCTTTCAGGAGGGGAATCCCAGAGGATAAGGCTTGCTACTCAGATCGGTTCAAGTCTTGTGGGTGTGCTGTATATCCTGGATGAGCCGAGTATCGGACTCCACCAGAAAGATAATGAAAAACTGCTGGCTACTCTGAGACAGCTTACGGATATAGGCAATACACTAATAGTAGTAGAACATGACGAAGATACCATGTATGCTGCCGACCATATCGTCGATATAGGGCCGGGAGCAGGAATAAACGGCGGAGAACTGGTCGTTCAGGGAACTGTAGACGACATCAAAGCCTGCAAGGAGTCCATAACCGGCCAGTATCTTTCCGGCGCCCGCAAGATCGAGGTGCCAAAGACTCGCCGGCCGGGCAACGGGAAATCCCTGATAGTCAAGGGGGCCCGGCAGAACAACCTCAAGGGCATTGATGTAGAATTTCCGCTGGGCAAGCTCATATGTGTCACAGGAGTTTCGGGATCCGGAAAGAGCAGCCTTGTCAACGAAATACTGTACAAGGGCGTATCAAGGATAACCAACAGGACCATGGATGACGCCGGAGCTCATGACGAGATAATCGGCATCGAAAATATAGATAAGGTCATAGATATAGACCAGTCCCCCATAGGAAGGACTCCCAGATCTAATCCGGCCACATATACAGGCATGTTCACCCATATAAGGGATCTGTTTGCCAGCCTGCCGGAAGCCAAGATGAGAGGATTCAGCAAAGGCCGGTTCAGTTTCAATGTTAAAGGGGGCCGCTGCGAGGCCTGCGGCGGCGATGGGATAATCAAGATCGAGATGCATTTCCTGCCAGATGTATATGTGCCATGTGAAGTATGCAAGGGCCACAGATATAACCGCGAGACCCTGGAAGTTAAATATAAAGGAAAGAATATCTTCGATGTGCTTGACATGAGCGTCACTGAGGGGTTAGAATTCTTTCAGAATCTGCCGAGTATAGCGAGGTCCTTGCGGACTCTTGAAGAGGTGGGCCTGGGATACATCAAGCTGGGTCAGCCTTCCACCGAACTTTCCGGAGGAGAAGCCCAGAGGGTCAAGCTGGCAACCGAACTCTCCAAGCGGAGCACAGGCAAGACTCTTTATATACTGGATGAACCAACAACAGGGCTTCACTTTGCCGATGTGGACAAGCTGATCGCTGTGCTGGATAAACTGGTTGACGCCGGGAATACGGTCGTGGTCATAGAACACAATCTGGATGTTATCAAAAGGGCTGACCACATCATAGATCTTGGACCTGACGGCGGAGACAGAGGAGGAAACATAGTCATCACAGGAACACCTGAGGAAGTGGCAGAATATGAAAAGTCTTACACCGGACAATTCCTCAAGAAGCTTCTTAAATAAAACAACGGAGGAGATCCCAATGGAAAACAAAATGAATCTGACCATGCTGACAGACTTTTACGAGCTCACCATGGCCAACGGCTATTTTGAGACAGGCATGGCAGATAACATCGCCTATTTCGACATGTTCTTCAGACGCGTTCCTGACGGAGGAGGCTATGCCATAATGGCCGGTGTGGAACAACTTATGGCATATCTGAAGAATTTGAAATTTACCGATGAAGATATCGAATTCCTGAGGAGTAAGGGGATCTTTTGCGATGATTTTCTTGAATATCTCAGAAACTTTAAATTTGAATGTGATGTATGGGCGGTGCCGGAGGGAACTCCGATATTTCCTCATGAACCTATCGTAACGGTAAGGGGTCCTGTGATACAGGCCCAGTTTATCGAGACCATGGTCCTGCTTTCCATCAATCACCAGAGTCTTATATCCACCAAGGCCAACAGGATAGTCAGGGCTGCAAAGGGAAGGAGCGTCATGGAGTTCGGCACAAGGCGGGCCCATGGAGTAGACGCAGCCATATACGGAGCAAGAGCAGCTTATATCGGTGGATGTGCCGGGACAGCCTGCGCCATAGCCGACAGGGATTATGGGATAACTGCGCTTGGGACAATGGCCCATAGCTGGGTGCAGATGTACCCGGATGAATATTCTGCATTCAAAAAATATGCGGAAATATATCCGGACAACTGCACATTGCTGGTAGACACATACAATGTAATCAAGTCGGGAGTCCCTGCCGCCATAAGAGTATTCAAAGAAATGAAGCCAAAGAAGATGGGTATCAGGATAGACTCCGGAGATGTGGCATATCTGACAAAGAGAGCCCGCAAGATGCTTGATGAAGCAGGATTGCATGAGTGCCAGATTGTTGTATCCAACTCTCTGGACGAATATATAATCAGAGATGTGATAATGGAGGGAGCCTGCATAGATTCATTCGGCGTGGGCGAAAGACTGATAACAGCAAAATCTGAGCCTGTTTTCGGAGGTGTATATAAACTGGTGGCGCTGGAAACGGACGGCAAGCTGATACCTAAGATCAAGATATCAGAAAATGTGGAAAAGATAACCAATCCGGGATTTAAGCATGTGTACCGCCTGTATGATAAGACCACCGGCAAGGCAAGGGGCGATGTGATAACCGTTGCCGATGAGACTATACCGGAAGTGGATGAATACGAGATCTTTGACCCTAATGCCGTATGGAAAAGGACAAAGATAAGGGATTATTATGTCAAAGATCTGAGAGTACAGCTGTTTGACAAGGGCATGTGCGTGTACGAAAGTCCGTCCGTTGATGATATCAAAGAATATTGCCGCTGTCAGATCGATACGCTCTGGGATGAAACCCTGAGGTTCGAGAATCCGCAGACATATTATGTGGATCTTTCCCAGAAATTATGGGATATCAAGAATGAACTGCTTTCAGAGATGACGGCAAAATAAAAAGAACCAAAGAATCCAAAATAATAAAAAGTTAAGGTTTTGTTAATGCGAAAAAAGCGGGTATATGCTAGAATATATTATAGTAAAGGAACCCGTGGATGGAGGTAACCACTATGAAAAGCATATACATCTTGCTGACCAGGAGCACGACTATCTGTTCCAGGATAGTTTACATGGCTACCAGGAGCGAGTTTACTCACGCAGCTATTTCGTTGGATAGGAACTTCGATAAACTATATACTTTCGGAAGAAAATATAAGAGGCTCATGCTGCCGGCAGGGTTTGTCAGGGAGAGTGTCTATGACGGCCTTTTGGGAGACTCGGATGATATGCGCTGTGCGGTTTATGAGATCAAGATCAGTGACATAAGTTACAAAAGGCTGACCAAATTCCTCAGCCACATGGAAAAAAACAAGGAAAAATATCGTTACAGCATACTGGGTCTTCCCATGTGCAAGTTCAACAGGAAGTATGAGCGAAAAGGATATTTTTTCTGCTCACAGTTCGTTTATTATGCGCTGAGCAAATCCGGCACCATAGAAAGGACCATGGAACCTTCGTTGGTGCGGCCCATGGATCTGTCGGAACTGTCAGAAGCCAACGAGATCTTCAGGGGGAAAATAAGAGAACTTAGGATAGCAGACAGGCTGTTTTTCGATACTTGTACATTAGTCAATGATGTGAGACCAAATTCGTGAAAAAGAAAAAGGGCAAG
>ERZ779866.582-NODE-582-length-40555-cov-3.388494_pt1 | contig 40555 bp, 36 predicted proteins | sample MGYA00511248_ERZ779866 | MGnify/ENA primary metagenome ERZ779866 (study PRJEB29588, sample SAMEA2155758) | human gut metagenome | biome: human gut; feature: human-associated habitat; material: faeces | place: Denmark | collected 2008/2010 ... | reverse complement strand
TTTTTTTCGTCTTTCATCAAAATCGGGAACCAATTCTGAATGCAAGCCTTGTCATTTTTTATATTTTTTACCACCTTAATATTGTGCATTATTGATATAATATGTATTATATTTTAACAGCCGGTCTTATTTCATTCATATTTTAAGGGCAAAAAAAAAGGACAGACCTTACGGTCTGTCCTCTGTATAATCGAAGTATTAGTCTTCAACTACATAGCCGTCGGCATAGTAAGCTGTGCCGCGCTTGTGCCAGATAACGCCCTCAAGACCTGCGTCGAGGCCGTAGACATTGATCTGCTGGAACAGTGGAACCCATGCGACATCTTCCATGATGATGCGCTGGAGGTCCTTATAGATCTGCTCGCGCTTTGTGGTGTCGAGCTCACGGCGACCCTCTTCTATAAGCTTGTCAACCTCGGGGTTGGAGTACCACTGACGGTTACCTGTCGGGCCTATGGACTCTGTATAGAAGTTGTTTGTCATAGTTCTGTCCTGGTTTGTGGCGTGGCCCCAGCCCATGATGAACATGTCGTGTGTGCCGTTGTTGCAGTGCTCCATAAGTGTACCGAACTCCATGACTGCGATGTCGAGCTGAATGCCTATCTCGGCAAAGCTGGACTGGAGAATCTGAGCGGCTCTGTTTCTCTCATCGGAGGATACACAGATCTCTATGGGTCTGTCTATACCGTTGGGGAAACCTGCCTCGGCCATAAGGGCCTTTGCCTTCTCGATATCGTATGTGTACATACCTTCGAGAGACTCGTCAAAGTAGGGCATGATTGTGGGGAACGGAGAGATGCCGGGGAGAGCGTAGCCCTCGTATATGACATCTATAAGAGACTGCTTGTCGCAGGCGTAGTGAACTGCCTGGCGAACCTTGAGGTTGTCAAAAGGAGCCTTGCTGTGGTTCATGGAGAGATATGTGATTGTGGAGCTCTCCATCTCAAGGGTCTTGAGGTCGGGATTTTCCTTGATACGGGCTATGTCGATGGCCGAAATCGGTGTTACCATATCGACCTCGCCTGTCTCCAGAGCGATTGTACGGCTGTTGGATTCAGGCATGACGCGGAGTGTGATGGATGTTGCCTTAGGCGTTCCTGCCCAGTGCTCGTCAAAACGCTCCAAAATGCACTCGTTGTTGACCTTCCACTCCTTGAGCTTCATGGGGCCTGTGCCGACGGGAGTCTGGGCTACCTTGTCGCCTGCCTCTTCGACGGCCTTCCGGTTGAGGATGTGGCAGCCTGCCTCTGTGAGGTTTACCATGAGGGAAGCGGAGGGCTGCTTCATCTTGAATGTAACAGTCATGTTCTCATCGTCTGCGATGACTTCCTCAACATCTGCCACGAAGTTCTTGGACTGGGGAGTCTCTGCCACGCGGTCCATTGTGAACTTGATGTCGGAGGGTGTGAGGATCTCGCCGTTGTGGAACTTGACATTCTCACGGATTTTAAAGACGAGAGTTGTGTCGTCTGTGTACTCCCAGCTCTCGGCGAGGCCCGGGATAAACTCGGAGTTCTCGTCAAGGTCGACAAGTGTGTCGAACACGAGGTTTATAGCCTTGTTGGAGTAGGAGTCTGTCGACTCGGCAGGGTCAAATGTGACTATGTCTGCCGGTTCTGCCGACACAAGGTCTGTGCGGATGTTCTTGCCTTCGGTGCTCTCGGTGCCGTCTGCGCTTTCGCTGCCGCCCGATGCCGCCGTTGTGTCTGTCTCGGTCTTTGTGCATCCCGAGAACATGGCCATGAGCATAACCATGGCCAGTGTCAAAGCCAATACTCTTTTCATTGTTTTACCTCTTCCTTTTCGGCGCAAGCCGTATATTGCAAATTGATTATATTACCGCCGAAAAGGGTTGTCAACATTTTTTAAATAATTTGCTTTTTTATTTTACCTTTTCTTAATAATTTATTCTTATTTATTTTGTTAAGCAGCTTTATTGTTTGAATTTATGCACAATAAAACTGGTAAAAAAATGTGCATTTTGTCATTTGCAAAATGCACATTTAATATTTGCTTAATAACCCGCCTTTTTCATGGCATTGAGGGTTATGTCACACAGCTCCTCGACGCTGAGCCCTAACATCTCGGCTCCCCGGGCTATTACCTCTCTCGAGCAGCCGGCGGCAAAGGAGGGGGATTTGTATTTTTTCATGAGGGATTTGAGCTCCATGTCGCTGCAGCTTTTGGAAGGTCTCATTCGGGCGGCGGCGCCTATGAGTCCCGTCAGCTCGTCCACTGCGAACAGATATTTTTCCATTATGTGCTCGGGCTTTATGTCTCTGCCTTCGGCGAGTCCATAGCAGTGGCTTGCGACGCTTTTGGCAAAGCTCTCGTCAATGCCCTCTTCTTTGAATATCTCAAAGCTCTTTATGCAGTGCTCATCGGGATACATCTCGTAGTCTATGTCGTGGAGAAGTCCGACGATGCTCCAGTATTCTGCGTTTTCGGGGTCTTCCTTTTGGGCGATCATGCCCAAAACGGCCGAAACCGTCTTGCCGTGCTCGATGTGAAAGGGCTCCTTGTTGTACTTCATGAGCAGCTCTTCGGCCTGCTGCCTTGTGGGTATCATGTGTTTTCCTCCGTTCTGTCTATAATATTTTGTTATGGAATATTATACACTCTTTTATTGAAAAAGTAAAATTTATCGCCCCGCCTATTGATTTAACGGCAAAAAAACTCTAAAATAATCTTATGAGGTATAAAAAACCAAACAGGAGGTAAAATATGAAAGTTATAATTATAGGCGGCGTCGCAGGCGGAGCCAGTGCGGCCGCAAGACTGAGAAGACTCAATGAAAAAGCAGAGATAATCATATTTGAACGCGGAGAGTACATCTCCTACGCAAACTGCGGTCTCCCCTATTACATAGGCGGAGAGATCACCGACAAAAAGGCTCTCACCCTCCAGACTCCCGAGAGCTTCAAGTCGAGGTTCAATATAGATGTCAGAACCCTCTGCAATGTTAAGTCCATCAACCGCGAGGCAAAGACCGTCACTGTGGAAGACCTCAAAAACGGCGGCACCTTTGAGGAGAGCTACGACAGGCTCATTCTCTCCCCCGGCGCAGAGCCTGTCCGTCCTCCCCTTGAAGGCATCGACGACGAGAGAATCTTCACTCTGAGAAATATCCCCGACACATATAAGATAAGGGAGTACATCGAGGAGTATGAGCCCACATCGGCTGTCGTCGTGGGCGGCGGCTACATCGGCGTCGAGATGGCGGAAAATCTCCAGAGAGCAGGCCTTGCCGTCTCGGTCATCGAGATGACAGACCACCTCATCGCTCCTTTGGACTATGACATGGCCTGCGATGTCCACCGCTATGCCGCCTCCAAAGGCATAGATGTGCTTTTAAAGACCAGGGTCGAAGGCTTTGAGGACACAGGCTCCTGCCTTGTGGTCAACACCGACAAAGGCCCTCTCGTAGCCGACATGGTCATAATGTCGGTCGGCGTAAGACCCGACTCCCATCTTGCAAAAGATGCAGGTCTCTCTGTGACAGCCAAGGGCGCAATCATCACAGACGAGCACATGAGAACAAGCGATGAGAACATCTACGCCGTAGGCGATGCCTGCGTCATAAAGAACTTTGTCACGGGCGAAGAGGGCTATATCCCCCTGGCAGGCCCCGCCAACAAGCAGGGCAGAATCGCCGCCGACAACATCTGCGGCATCGAAAGCGGCTACAAGGGCACACAGGGCTCGGCTGTCCTCAAGCTCTTTGACATGTCGGTTGCCACCACAGGTCTCAACGAGACCGCCGCGAAGAACGCCGGCATCGACTACGAAAAGCTCTATGTATTTTCGGCCAACCACGCCACCTACTACCCCGGCGCCACAAATATGTGCATAAAGCTGCTCTATGAAAAGTCCACAGAGAAGATCCTCGGCTGCCAGATCGTCGGCTTTGACGGCGTCGACAAGAGATGCGATGTCATCGCCACAGCCATGAGAGGCGGTCTCAAGGTGACAGACCTCGAAGACCTTGAGCTGTGCTATGCTCCTCCCTTCTCCAGCGCAAAAGACCCCGTCAACATGCTGGGCTTTATGGCGGGCAACATCATTTCGGGCATGGTAAAGCAGTATCACTGGCACGATGTTGAGTATCTCCCCCGCGACGGCTCTGTAACCCTTCTCGATGTCAGAAAGGACGAAGAAGTTGCCAAAGGCAGAATAGAGGGAACAATTCACATTCCCGTCGACGAGCTCAGAGACCGCATGGGCGAGCTCGACAGCTCCAAGCCGATTTTCGTCAACTGTCAGAGCGGCCTGAGAAGCTACATCGCCTGCCGTATGCTGGCTCAGAACGGTTTCAACTGCTACAATCTCGCAGGCGGCTACCGGCTTTACGACAGCGGGACAAACGATCCCGTATTCGACAGCACGCCCAAGCACCCCTGCGGAATAGACATTTTGTAATTTATTTAACTGATGAATTTAATTTTAAGCGACAGACCATTTGAACTGAGTATTGCGGAGGACACGGTCTTTAAAGACCTGTCCTCCCTCAAAATCGCAAACTGCGTCGGCTGTTTCGGCTGTTGGACAAGGCAGCCCGGAAAGTGCGTCATAAGAGATGACGCCGTCACGGTCTACCCCTTAATCGCCGAAAGCCGAAACATCATCTATGTGAGCCGCGTGAAATACGGCGGCTACGACACAATTATGAAGACCATGCTGGAAAGGGCGATACCTGTTCAGCAGGCATTTATAAGAATTCATCACGGCGAAACACACCATGTTCAGCGTGATGTAAAACCCAAAAAGGCGGTTATCATAGCCTACGGAGCAAAAAACGACGAAGAAAAGCAGGTGTTTCGTTCTCTCATAGACCGCAACGCCAGCAACATGAACTTCGAAAGCCATGAAGTCATATTCGCGGAGGAAGAAAACCTCTCCGATGTGCTGAAGGAGCAGGCGGCAAAATGGAAAAAGTGATGGTTATAAACGGCAGCCCCAGGGCTCCCCGTTCAAACTCCAAAGGATACGCCGAAATTTTCGGCCGCTTCTGCCCCTGCGATTACTTTGAAATAGACAGGACAAACCACGAAAAACTGTGTCTCGAAGCGGAGAAATATTCCTCCGTTGTGCTGGTCTTTCCCCTCTATGCCGACGGCCTGCCCGTCACCCTTTTAAACTTTTTAAAGGTATTTGAGGAGACGGCGAAAAGGACAAAGCCGAAAATTTCGGTCATTGTAAACTGCGGCTTTTTCGAGCCCCATCAAAACGACATATCCGTCAAAATGGCAGAGCTCTTTTGCAAAGAGACGGGGGCGGAGTTTGTCTCCTGCCTCAAAATAGCCTCGGGCGAAGCCATTCTGACAACTCCCTTTAAGTTTTTGGTGGTCAGAAAGCTCAAGCAGCTGGCAAAAGCGGTGCAGAACGGACAAAAGCTCACCCTTTCGGTGACAATGCCCATATCGAAAAAGTTTTTTATAAAGGCCTCGACAAAATACTGGATCTCCTACGGCGCCAAATACGGCGTAAGCAAGGACGAAATGGCCACCATGGAAATAGAAAAGAAACGATAAAACTGAAAATTAAAGCCGCGGCGGATATCCGCCGTGGCTTTTTTGTCTGTCATCGGTTTCTGAGATATCTTATGAGTATCCAGACAAACCACAGTCCTCCTGTCAGAAAAACCAACAGAAAGTCGATGATGAGACCCAGTGTGCTTCTTCTTTTCATCTGCACATTCCTCCTTAAACAGATTTGGAAATCAATCCTTAAAGAATGTGCAAATTTTGCGAAGGGTCTTTTATCCTATGAGCACGCCGAGCACCAAAATCGCCGAGATGACGATAAAGAGCAGGGCGATGAGCTTCCATATGTGCTTTATGTAGCGGTCATATGGCACTCTGCCGAGAGCCAGTGCGCCCATGAGGACGCCGCTTGTGGGGGTCAGCAGGTTGACAAGGCCGTTTGCCGACTGGAAAGCCGTTATGGCGATGTCTCGTCCGACGCCTACAAAGTCACTGAGCGGCGCAATTATAGGCATTGAAAGGGTTGCAAGGCCGCTGGAGGACGGCACGAAAAAGCTGAGTGGTATGTAAAACACGAAGGTCAGCACGGCAAAGGCCACATCGCTTATGCCTGTCAGCATGACCTCGCCTAAGTGGAGCACTGTGGCTGTCATGCCGCCCGCGTTCATTACGACGGTGATGCCCCTCGATATGCCGATGATGAGGACGACGCCCAAAAGGTCTTTGGCGCCACCCACAAACACCTCGAAGAACTTCTCCTCGCTGTCAAAGACCATAAAGCCTGTGATGACGGCGGCTGTGAGGAACAGCATGCCCAGCTCTGTGAACCACCATGTGCCGAGGGGGCTCATGTGACCGAGCACCTTGCCCAAAACAGGCACAGAGGTGAGGAATGCATGGATATCGTCAAAGATTGTTATGCCGAACTTATCCGACCAGGGCACTATGCCGAGCACCATGATTATAAAGGACACGGCAAATATGGACAGTATGGCCTTGTGCTTGCCTGTCAGCTTTCCTGCGTTTTTGACTCCCTTTTCGCCGAGGAAGTATTTCTCATTGGCGGTCTTTGCGTCGTAGACTATCGACTTTTTGGGGTCGGCCTTGACCTTTTTGGCATAGCGCATGACATACCATATGCCGCACAATAGGCAGGCGGCCAGAATGACAAGGCGCAGCCCTATGCCGTCGCCTATGGAAACCCCCGCAAAGCCCGAGGCTATGCCTGTGGCAAAGGGGTTGACTGTCGAGCCCAAAGTGCCGAGACCTGCGCCGAGAGCCACCACATATACGCCCACAACAGAGTCAAAGCCGGCGGCGATAAATACGGGAATGAGCACCATGTAAAAGGCCATGGTCTCCTCCCACATGCCGAAGGTGGTGCCGCCCAGGGCGAAAAGGCACATGAGAACGGGTATGAGATATATCTCCCTGCCTTTGAGCTTTCTGATTACGGCTCCTATTCCCGCGTCGATGGCGCCGCTGTGCATGATTACAGCCAGATAGCCGCCCATTATCAAAATGTAGAGGGACACATCGACGGCGTCCATAAAGCCCTGTACGGGCGCCACCAAAACATCCCATATTCCCTGTTCGTTGCTCTCGGCCGTGCTGTATGTACCGGCTATCGGCTGGAGCGTGTCGGCCTCGGGATCTATGTACTCGTACTGTCCCGCAGGCACTATCCATGTCATAACTGCAACGAGAGCGATTATGACAAAAAGCGTCGTGTAGCTTGTCGGCATTTTAAGCTTCATTTTGGTTCCCCCAATTTCAATCAATATACAGTAATTATACTAAAATTTCTTGCAAAATACAATAGATCGAGGTCGTTATAACATAAAAAATCCCGAAGTTATCGGGATTTTAAAATTCAAATATAAACTCGGTGCCGACGCCGACCTCGCTCTTTACCGAGATTTTGACGCCGTGTCTCGCCGCAATCTCCTTAGCTATGGCAAGGCCGAGACCCGAGCCTGTCTTGTTTATCTCCCCTCCCGACCTGTGGAAACGGTCGAAGATATGGGGCAGTCTGTCGCTCTCTATGCCGCAGCCGTGGTCTTTTATGGCGACGGTTTTGCCGCTGCACATGACGCTTATCCTCTCGTTCTCGGGGGAGAACTTTACGGCGTTGTCCAAAATCACGAGGAACATCTGCTTGAGCCTTCCGTAATCTCCCATGAGGGTCTTTTCCTCTCCGCTGAAGCTGAGATCTATCGTGATGTTTTTGGCGCTTGCCAGCTTTTCGGCGCTCTTCACCGTGTCATTCAGTATGTCTTTAAGGCTGACCTCGCTCTTGGTTATCTCAAAGCCCGAGTTCTGAAGGCGTGAAAGCTCCAGAAGGTCTATGACCATTCTCTGAAGATAGACCGTCTCCTTGAGCATCTCCCTGTGGTATTCGTCCACTTCTTCCTTGTCGGTTACGACGCCGTCCACCAGAGCCTCGAGAGAGCCTCTCAGCACCGTGACGGGGGTTTTGAGCTCGTGGGAGACATTTGCCACATAGTCTCTGCGCATTTTTTCCAGCTTTATGGCCTCCTGAGCCTCCTTTACCACGATAGGGTCGGTAAAGCTCTTGGAAAGCCACACGGCAGGCACGAGAGATATGAGCAGCGCGCCCACTATGCACATGACGATTATGTCAAAGCCCATCTTTGCCACCTGCTGCATGCCGCTTATGGGGCTGTGCATCAGCATGACTCCCGTGATGTAGCTGCCGCTGTAAATGGGGGTCGCCACGGTGACCGACGGGGATTTGAGCACATCTCCGAAATCCTCCGATGTGACAGTCTGACCCTTGAGGGCCTGGAGCACTATCTGATTTGCCGAGGCGGGCAGATCCTTATATTTTATCGTGTTGCTGCCCGTGGTGTATATCCTCAGGCTGTCGTCAATTATCCATATGTCGTCGGTGTTGAGGTCGTTGAGCACGCTTATATATGTGGAAAAATTTACTATGCTTTTGCTGTCGCTGACATATTCCGATATGGACTGGCTTATGCCGGTGGCCTTTTTCTCAAGGTCTGCCCTACTCTTCTCCATTATCTCCTTGCGGAAAAGCCCCGTAAAGGCGGCGCTTATTATCAGGGCAAAGATAAGCAGGGATATGAAGAAATAAAACACCAGCTTGCCGGCTATGTCGTTCTTTTTATTTAATTCTTCCTTCAAACTTGTATCCTACTCCCCATATAGTTTTGATGTCCCAGTCGGGGTGCTTTACGGCGTCTAATTTTGCCCTCAGCCTCTTTATGTGGCTGTCCACCGCCCTTGTGTCGCCGAAATAGTCAAAGCCCCACAGGCTGTCCAAAAGATTGTCTCTCGAAAAGACCTTGTCGGGATTTGTGACGAATGTCCACAAAAGCTCTATCTCCTTCTTGGTGAGGGCGATGTAGGTCTCGTCTATCTTTACGGTGTAGTTGTCGAGGTCCACCGTCAGATTGCCGTAGGTGACGCTGTTTTTGGTCTGATTTTTAAGGTCGAGCCTTCTCATAACGGCTCTCACCCTTGCCATGACCTCGGCAGGTGAAAAGGGCTTTACGATGTAGTCGTCTGCGCCAATGTCGAGACCCATTATCCTCTCATAGTCCTCGCCCTTGGCTGTAACCATGATGATGGGCACATTGGACTCCTTTCTTATCGTCCTGCAAAGCTCAAAGCCGTCCAGAATGGGCATCATGACATCTAAAAGGCATATGTCTATCTTGTCGTTTCTGAATATCTCGAGAGCCTCTTTGCCGTCTTTTGCCACGATGGGGGTGTATCCCTCGTTTTTGGCATAGCTGCTAAGTATGTTTGTTATCTGCTTGTTGTCGTCGGCTATAAGTATTCTGTACATTTTAACTTCCTCCGTTTTTTCTATTTATAATGTATACGGATCTTGTGTCAAAAATATGGCTTACAGGGCGGCGATGCTGTCTATCTGTATCTCCTCCAAAAGTTCTATCTCCTTTTTGAGGAAATTTCCCCCTATTCGGCGGAATTTCTCGGGAGCGTCCGACACATAGTAGCGGTAGACCGCCTTTACAAAGTCATTCTTGGTCATATTGTTTTCGCGGAGCGTCTCCTTGAGCTCCTTTGCCGTCTCAAATGCGGGGTTTACAAGGCGCACCCTTTCGCCCAAAACCTGACCTATGGTGTGGCGCAGAATGGGATAGTGGGTACAGCCCAGAACAAGGGAGTCCACATCGTGCTCCATGAGCTCGGCGAGATACTGCCTTGCCGTAAGGCACGCCACCTCGCTGTATTCCCAGCCCTCCTCCACTATGGGCACAAACAGAGGACAGGGTATGCCCACTATCTCGGCTTCGGGCATTTTTTCCATTATCTTGTTCTGATATGCCGAGCTGCCTATGGTGGCGTAGGTGCCGATTACTCCTATTCGGCCGTTTTTCGTGGCTTCAACGGCTCCTCTTGCCCCCGGCTCTATGACGCCGATGACAGGTATGTCAAAGCGGTCTTTCAGATAGTCTATCGCCACGGCGCTGGCGGTATTGCAGGCGATGACGATGGTTTTTACCCCCTTGTCATAGAGAAATTTCGCACACTGATAGGCGAATTTCTTTACCGTCTGCTCCGACTTGGAGCCGTAGGGTATTCTGGCGGTGTCGCCGAAATATATAACATCCTCATAGGGCATCATCTCCATTATCTCGCGGAGGACTGTCAGCCCTCCCACGCCCGAGTCGAAAACCCCTATCGGTCTTTTATCCATATGTCCTCCTTAAAGCTTTCTCTCAAAGGCCTTGAAATCGGTGTCGTAAATATTGGCCTCGCCCGTGCATTTCCAGCAGGACTTGTCATAGAGTCTCATGGCTTTTGGGTTGGTCTTTGACGCCCACAGCCTTACATATTCAAAACCGTTTTCCCTGGCGGTCTCACAGCATTTTTCCAGCATGTATACGCCGAGACCTCTGCCCTTTTGAGCATAGTCGATGCAGAGCCTAGAAAGGCCTGCGCTCTTTCCCTTCGACCAGGAGAAGGCCTCGTTTTCAAAGCCCTCTTCGGGATTTATCGTTATGGCCGAAATTACAGAGCCGTCCTCGGCCTTGAGGATATGGACATATCCCTTTTCAAGGTCGTGCATTACCAGCTCCTTTGTGGGATAGCTCTCGTCCCAGTCGTTGTCTCCGCCCTTTATATTCTGCTCGAACACTCTCCAAATGTCGTCAAAATCGCTCATTTCGGCCTTTTCAAAAGAATAAAGAACGGGGGGCTGTCTCTTGCCGCTGTGCTTTTCAAAGGCGGCGGCAGCCCTTATGAGCTGACCCTCGCTCCATTTTTTGCCTATGAAAAAGACGCTCTTTCCGCTCCTGCGGTCGGGCAGACCTGTGGGCACGGTTATGCAGGGATAGCCCGACACGGCGTGTATCGAATCGTAGTGGGTCTGAATAAAGAGATCGAGATCGTTCTCCTCGATGACCCTGTCTATTGCGCTCCCTGCCGATACCATATTATCCAAAAGGGCGGAAAGATATTCCCTCTCCTTGAGTCTGCCCGAGAGATTTTCCGAGCCTTCAAGGAGGGTCTGTCCGTATTTGAGACACTCTTTAGAGTGATTTCTGTTGTACTCGATTATGTCGGCAAGGGTTTTCATTTCACAGCCCGCCTTGGAGAGATAGGCGTTTATGCCCGATTTGAACTCGTGGAGCATTACCGCCTTGTTGTGCACGGGGTTGCTCTTAAAGCCTGTGTCCACCTTTACCATGGTGCAGCCTGCCTCTGTGAGGGCGTCTATTGCGATTTTAAGGCTCTCTTTTTCGGTCTCGGTCATGTTTTCGCGCTCTATGTAGCCTATTCTCATGCCCTCGGCGGACATCTTTACATAGTCGAGATAATTTACCTCCATGCTGCTTTCGGGGATTGTGAGGGTGGACTCCTCTCCCTCGTGGTCCATGCCCGCTATGGCGGTCAGCAGTATTGCGGCGTCCTCGACGCACCTTGCCATGGGGCCTGCCGTGTCCTGTGTATGGGATATGGGAATTATTCCCCTTCTCGACACAAGGCCTACCGTCGGCTTTATGCCGACTATGCAGTTGTTTTTAGAGGGCGAGATTATAGAGCCGTTGGTCTCGGTGCCTATGCAGGCGGCGGCAAAAGAGCAGGCGGCTGCCACTCCCGACCCCGACGAGCTGCCCGAGGGGGTGAGCTCTCTTATATAGGGATTTATAACCTGTCCGCCCCTTGAGGAATAGCCCGAGGGCATTCCGTCGGTCATGAAGTTGGCAAACTCGGTCATGTTAGTCTTGCCCAGAATTATCGCTCCGCTGTGGCGCAGCATGTCGGCAACACCCGAATCCGACGGGGCGAAATTGTCCTTTAAAGCCAGCGAGCCCGCGCTTGTGTGCATCTTGTCCCCTGTGTCTATGTTGTCCTTTATCAGTATCGGTATGCCCATGAGCAGACCCTCGTCGGTGCCCTCGTTCAGCATTACATCGCATTTTTCGGCGGCGAACAAGGCGTCGGGATTTATCTCAAGGACGCTGTTCAAAGCTCCGTCAAAGCGGGCGATTCTGTCAAGATAGGCCATGGTCAGCTCTTTTGCCGTCACCTTGCCCTCTCTCAGATCTCTCGCCAGTTCTTTTATTGTTTTTTCAAAGGGACTGTACATATCGCGCCTCCGTAATTTCTTTTTTCTATAATTTTATCACCTTTTTGCCCAAAATGCAAACGCTTTGGAGCCCCTTTTGGCTTGACTTTGCGGCGTTTTTTAATTATACTATATAATATAGAGTATTTTTGTCAAAGGAGGTGCTTTTGTGAAGATACTGGAATCTGCCGAGAACTATCTGGAAAGCATACACATTCTGAAAAACGAGCTTGGGCAGGTGCGCTCTGTGGATATTGCAAACTATTTAGGATTTACCAAAGCCAGCGTAAGCATAGCCATGAAGCAGTTTCGCGAAAACGATTACATTGTCATAGATGAGAACGGATATATAACTCTCACCCCCTCAGGTCTTGAGATAGCCGAGAGAATGTACGAAAGACACGAGCTTCTCACAAGGTTTTTCATCGCCCTCGGCATTTCGGAAGAGACAGCCAAAAACGACGCCTGCCGAATAGAGCACGATCTCTCCGACGAGAGTTTTGAAAAGATCAAGTCATTTTGCGAAAAGAATGTATTTTAAAATAAAAGGCTCAAAGGGCCTTTTATTTTTTTGCCCGAACGGAAAATGCCGCCCGAAGAACAAAAAAACGAGGCTTTAAAAAGCCTCGTTTTTTTATTTAAGGGTTACTTATCGCCCTTTTTCTTTTTGAGAGATGTACCCAGTGCCACAGCCGCAAGACCTGCCATCAGGAAACCTGCGCCCGTCATACCGCCTGTCTTGGGAATATCGGGATTATCGATATTCTCATCGGGGATATCGGGATCTACGAGCGGAGGCTCGGGATCGGTGATATCCTCTTCGCCGCCGTCGGGATCTTCGGGATCTTCGGGATCTATGAGCGGAGGTTCGGGATCGGTGATATCTTCTTCCTTGGTGTACATAACTACTATCGTCACATCGCCTCTGATGACGCCTGTGTCACTTCCGTCGATGCCCGCCCATGTGTAGCCGGGTATCTCGATAGATGTGAGACTTGTCACATCGTAGTGCTCGCCGTACTCATAGCCGCCGCTTCTTCTCGTGTTGGCTATCGTAGCGCCTGTGTCGGCGTCTACATATTCCACCGTTACGCTGTATGTATCGGGGGATACATAAGGCTCGTCATAGTCGTTGGTGACAATGATTGTGCCCGAGAGATTTGTGTCGTCTATGATTACATTTTCGGAGTATGTGACCTCGTTGTCGGGAATCTCTCTCTCGACTGCCTTATACTCGCCGTTGCCGACGGTTACAGTCACGGAGGAGTTGCCCTTGAGTGTTACGGTCTTGTAGAGAGTCTCTGTCTCGCCGTCTACACGGAAAATGTCGATTGTGACTTCGCCGCTGTAAATGTCGTCAACATACTTCTTCTCGACGGTTATCGTCTTGAAGGTGTTGTTGAATGTGACCGCTGTGCCGTTTTCCACATCGATCTTGCCGGAGACCATCTCGTTTTCGGAGACTGCCGAGCCGTTTGCCGTTATCTCGACAGCGCCCTTGGAGTCTACCTCGCGGATATCGTATGCTGTATCCAAAGGCAGATCTGTGAGAGTTATCGTCTCGCCTGCCTTGAGGGTGAAGCTGTAACCTATGACCACGCCGCCTTCGGAAGTTATCGGAGTGAACTTATCGTTATCAACCGTTATTACATCTTCCTCTGTGCGCTTTTCGGGGTCTGTGATTGCCAGCACATCGTTGTATGCCTTTTCGGCCTCGGCATATTCAGTTTCGGCCGTCTCGGCTGCCGTCTTTGCCTCATTGAGAACAGTCTCGGCATCGGCGAGGGCGTTCATGTACTCTTCATCGGCCTTTACAGCTTCGAGAGCTGCCTCTGCCTCGGCTATCGCCGCTGCAACTTCCTCGTCGGCGTTTACTGCCTCGAGGGCTGCCTTTGCGCTGTCTCTCGTCTCTGTTGCCTTGTTCAGATCTTCCTCGGCTTCCTTGAGTTTTGCCTCAAGCTCAGGGAGAGACTCCATGTATGCCATGTACTTGTCGTACTCGGCCTTTGCGGCGAGATACTCGTCGTATGCGGCCTTGAGGGGCTCATACTCTGCCATTTCGGTCTCATAGACCTTCACGGCCTCTTCATATGCCGCCATATCCTCGCTGTACTTTGCCATGGCCTCTTCGTATGCAGCCATATCGGCCTCATACTGAGCCATATCGGACTCGTACTGCTCGAGTTCGCTCTCGTATATCTCCATTTCGGCGAGATACTGCTCGTATGCGGCCAGGTCGGCCTCATACTGGGCTTTTTCCTCGTCGGTGGCGTCCTCAGAGGGAGCCACAGGCTCGGATACCTCCGCGGGAACCATGGGAGCTACGGGCTCTTCGGGCTTTGCGGGTTCTTCGGGTTTTGCAGGCTCTACGGGAGCTTCAGGCTCTTCGACCTTTTCGGGCTCTGCCACTTCGGTCTCTGTGCCTGCCAATGCCTCGTCGTAAGCCGCCTTTGCCTCGTCATAGGCTTTCTGAGCCTCTGCGAGAACATTCTCGGCCTCTGCCAAAGCCTTTTCTGCCTCGGTTATCGGAGCCTTTGCGCTCTCGAGAGCTTCTTCGGCAGCTGTCAGCTGAGATCTTGCCTCATCGTAAGCCGCCTGAGCCTCTGCGAGAGCTGTCTTAGCCTCTTCAAGGGTTGTCTTTGTTCCGTCGTAATTGTTCTTGATCTCTTCGAATTCCTCATCGGAGACATCGATGTGTCTCATATGGGAGAGATAGAGCTCGAAGCCATAGAGTGCGTTTTCATCGGCCTTGCCGGAAACTGTCTTGCCTATGGTGAGAGACTGGCTCTCTCTGAGGACATTCTGTACGAGCACCTCGGTCTGGTAGTCGGCGCCGCCCACATAGACGGTTCCGTCTGCCTGGTAGATGACCGTGTAGTCAAAGTGTGTCAGGTCTTCGGTGTATCTGCCGTTTTCCTCGATGACCTCGGTGACCTTGTAATCGCCCCACTCGAGACCGTCTATGGCGATGGGCGGCAGGTAGCTGCCGTTATCGCCGGCTGTGACAGATGTGCTTACATAATTCTCGTAGCCGTTAGAGCTTGTAACTCTGAAGTAGAAGGCGCGTCCTTCGGGCAGATCTGCAATATTGCTTACCGTCTTGTTGATGGTCAGCTCGCCGGCCTTTCTGCCGTAGAATATCTTGATGACATTGGCTGCGGCGTCTGCGCCTATGGTAAGGGGCAGATTCTCTGTCTTATCGACCTTGTAGCCGGGCTTTGCCTTGTCGGCATAGGTGCTGATTTCATCGCCCAGTGTCTGGTTGTTGTAAACCTCTGTGGCTGTTTCATCCTTTACTCCGTCATAGTAATACTCGACGGTGTAGGAGAGGTCTGTGCGCTTGGAGTATACAAACACCAGCTCGTTGCCTGTTTCCTTATCGAGAGTTATGCTCTTAACTTCGCTGTCAACCACATAGCCGGGAATGTCGACATAGGTCTCGGTGTAGGTTTCGCCGAAGGTCTTGCCTGTCTCGGTCTTGGCATCTATCAGCTCTGTTCCTGTGTCTTTTTCCACATATTTTACAGTGTACTCAAGATCTGTCTTCTTGGTGTAGATAAATACTATCTTGTTTTCGCCCATGGTCATCGTGACGCTCTTTTCATTTGCGTCGGCATTGTAGCCTGTGATGACCGCTGCGCTTTCGGTGTAGGTCTCGCCGAAGGTTCTGTTCTCTACGACCTTATCGGAGAGAAGCTTTGCGCCGTCGGCTGTATTCTCGCGGTACTCAACTGTGTACTTGAGGTCGCTGCGCACTTCGTAGTAGACATTGATTGTATATGTCGTACCGACATCGTCTGCAACCTGACCGATACCGTCTACCGAATGGAGCTTATAGCCTGTGGGGCACTTGGCGTTCTTCCAGTTATTGCCCAGATCCTTGGCTATCTCGTTTTCGGTGATGGTGTCGAGATACTTGACCTTGCCGTCCTCTGAGCCGATGTTTACATCGCCCTTATCTGTTATCTGATAGTACACTACCGTGTAGCCCACATCGGCCTTGCGGTATGTTACCGTGACAACATTGTTTTCCTTGTTCGATGTGACTGCTGCGCCGGGTCTGTCGATTGTATAGTCATCTGCCAGATAACCCGACGGTACATCGGTTCTGCCCTCGGCGTTTACGGGGATAGTGCTTCCGAACTCGGCCTTGTCGTTTTCGGTTGCGAAGGGTTCGCTCATTCCCTCGCCGATGTAACGGACTGTGTACTCAAAGCTGTCCTTGACATAGAACACCTTGATGAGGTTTGTGCCTGTGCCTATTGTGAGAGGCACATTCTCGTGGCGGTCAAATCTGTAACCGTCGATGTTCTTGTCGGTGTAGCTCTCTATCTTGTCCTCAAAGGTCTGACCATTAAAGACATCGGTCTTGCTGTTGTCGATCTTGCCGTCGTAGTAGTACTCAACGGTGTAGGAAAGGTCGTGACGCTTCTCGTAGTAGAAGTTGATGACATTGCCCTCGACAGCTATTGTGATTGTCTGGCTCTTGGGCTCAAGAGCTGTGTAACCATTTATGTCGATGGCGCTTTCTGTAACTTCTGCCTTGAAGGTCTGGTTGTTCACTACCTTGGCTTTTGCAAGAACCTTTTCGGTATCCTTCTCCAGATAATTTACCGTGTAGGAGAGGTCTGTGCGCTTGGTGTAGTAGAAGTTGATCTCGTTGCCCGAAGCGGCTATTGTTATAGTCTTGCTTGTGGGCTCGACCTTGATGTAGCCGTCAACATCTATTGCATTTTCCGTGACGCTTGCGCCCATTGTCTGGCCGCCCACTGTCTTGGAATCTGCCACCTTGATCGTTGTGCCTTCCTCATAGTAGTTTACCGTGTAGGAGAGGTCTGTACGCTTGGTGTAGTAGAAGTTGATGACATTTTCGCTGTTGTCCGCGGATATTGTTATAGTCTGGCTTGCAGGCTCTACCTTGTTGTAGCCGGGGATATCAACGGCGTTTTCGGTGACTTCTGCCTTGAAGGTCTGATTATTCACTACCTTGGATTCATGGAGCTTCTCATTTGTGCCCTGCTCAAGATAGTTGACCGTATAGGAGAGGTCGTTCTTCTTTGTGTAGTAGAAGTTGATGACATTTTCACCGACATCTATTGTGATTTCGGCGCTTGTGGGCTCGACTTTGTTGTAGCCTGTCACATCTATGGCTTTTTCGGTGATTTCATCGCCATAGGTCTGACCGCCCACCGTCTTGCTTTCCGCCACGGGGATTTCTGTATCTTTTTCAAGATAATTTACCGTGTAGGAGAGGTTGTCAAGCTTCTTGTAGACGACATTTATGACATTGAGGCTCTCGTCAAAGGAGATGACGGGATATGCGCCCTCGATGTTCTCTGCGTCCTTATAGCCTGTGGGTTTGTAGGCGTTGAGCCAGTTCTGGTTATTGAGATCGTCTGCCACCTGACCGAAGGTGAGGACTGTGCCGAACACCTTGGGCTGACCGCTCTCTGTGCCCAGCTTATTGGCTGCGCTTACGCTGTCCTTATAGTAGTTTACAGTGTAACCGAAGCTGTCCTTGACATAGTAGACTCTGATGACATTGGCAGCGGCGTTTGTGCCTATTTTCAGCGGGAGATTCTCTGCCTTATCCAGCTTGTAGCCGTCTTCCTTCTTGTCCTCATAAGTTCTTATTACTGTGCCGAAGGTCTGATCGGTGTAGGTTTCTGTTGCCTCCTCATTCTTTACGCCGTCGTAGTAATACTCAACGGTGTAAGTGAGGTTTTTGAGCTTCTCATAGTAGACCTTGATGACATTCTTATCTGTTGTTATGGTGATGGGCAGCTTGGAGGTGCTCTTGAACTCATAGCCGTCGATCTCGTTCTTGTTGATATTGGCCTGGATATTCTCCTGAGTTATCTGAGCCTCAAAGGTCTGACCGCCTATCGTCTCGGTCTTTTCTGTATCGAGCACATTGTCATAGTAGTACTCTATGGTGTAGGAAAGGTCTGTCTTCTTGGTGTAGTAGAATGTCAGAACATTTCCGCTTTCCTTGTCTACCGTGATTGTGTCGGTTTGCTTTTCGGGGTCGTAGCCGTCTATGTTCTTGGCTGTCTCCTCATAGGTCTCGCCGAAGGTCTTGCCTGTTCTCTTTTCCTCGTCGGCAAGGACTTTATTTGTGCCCTTTTCAAGGTATCTGACCGTGTACTCAAGGTCATTTCTCTTCTCATAGTAGAAGGTGATGACATTGCCCTCGGCCTCTATCTTGAGAGACTGCTCTGTGGGATCGAGAGCCTTATAACCGTCGATCTTGACTGCCGACTCCTTGACTGTGTCGCCCAGAGTGTTGTTTTCCACTACCTTGTCATCTATGAGGGATTTGCCTGTGGCTTTTTCCACATATTTGACTGTGTAGGGGATATCTGTGCGTCTTGCGTAGTAGAAGTTGATGACATTTTCGCCTGTGAAAATTGTTATCGACTGCTCTGTGGGGTCTACGGGTGTGTAGCCCTTGACTTCGACAGCTTTTTCATTGACGGTCTCGCCGAAGGTCTGACCGCCGACCGTCTTGGAATCCGCCACCTTGACCGTAGTGCCTTCCTCATAGTAATTTACCGTGTAGGAGAGGTTTGTACGCTTGGTGTAGTAGAAGGTGATTTCGTTGCCGGTGACATCTATTGTTATGGTCTGGCTTGTGGGCTCGACCTTGTCGTAACCGTCGATGTCTATGGCGTTTTCTGTGACTTCTGCTCCGAAGGTTTGATTATCTACTGTCTTGGGCTCATTGAGCTGCTTATCTGTGCCCTGCTCAAGATATTTGACCGTATAGGAGAGGTCTGTGCGCTTGGTGTAGTAGAATATCAGCTCGTTGCCTGTTTCCTTATTGATGGTGATAGACTTCTTGGCTGCGTCATAGTTGTAGCCTGTGATATTCTTGGCGGTCTCCTCATAGTTCTCGCCGAATGTCCTGTTCTTTGCGACCTTTGCAGTTTCAAGCACTGCGTTAGTGCCTTTTTCAAGGTAATTTACAGTGTAGGAAAGGTCTGTGCGGGCCTTGTAATAGAAGTTGATGACATTGCCCTCAAGAGCTATGATGATGGTCTGCTCTGTGGGAGACACAAGGTTGTAGCCCGGGATTTCGGCGGCTGTCTCTGTTACGCTCTCGCCGAAAGTCTTGTCGTCGACATTTTTGGCCGCTGCCAAAGGCTTGTCTGTTCCCTCTTCCAGATAGTTTACCGTGTAGGAAAGACCTGTCTGGGGATTGTAATAGAATATGAGTTCGTTGCCGCTCTCTTTATTGAGAGTGATGGTATCGGACTCTTTCTCGGGGATATAGCCGTTTACACTTACGGGATACTCTGTGTAGGTCTTGCCGAAGATCTTGTCGGTCACGGTCTTGGAATCGGCTATCTCCTCGCCCGACTTTCTGTCAACATACTTTACTGTATAGGAGATGTCGTTCCTGGGAGTGTTGTTTACCTTCACGACTGTGCCGTCTATGGGCTCGCCGTTTACAAGCACATGCTTGGAGGTGTTTATGGAAATCGTAAACTTATCTGCGCCCTCATGTCCTGCGGGGACTTTGGACTCTGTCACGGTATAGGTCTTGCCTATCTCTACCTTGAAGGAATCGGTGGAGTTTTCAGACGCGCCCTTGTCGGCGGTCATGACTTTGCCGTTTACCGTAAATTCAGCGCCTGTGAGAGGATCGCCGTTTTCGTCTACCTTTTCTATCGTCACATTCTGGGATTTAAGGCAGAATTTGAACTCGGCAATATAGTCCTTCACGCCGTCGATATTGGCTATCTCGACTGTGCCTAACGATTTGAGCTCATAGTTTTCAAGGCCTTCCGTGGGTCTTAACACATCGACACTTCTGCCGTATCTCCACTGATTTCTGCCGCCTGCATTGGGGTTGCCGACATCTTCTTCTTCGGATACCACGACGGCATATTCCTTTGTGGTGACACTTCCGTTTTCATCGAGGTAGTCGCCGTTTTCATTGACGAGGTATCCGATTCTGAACACCCTGCTGTATGTGCCCGAAACTGTCGGGACATTGAACTGACCTTTTTGGGAAGATGTACCCACCTGATAGTCTATCGTAGTGGTACCGTTGGTGGGATAGGGGGAATTTTCGGCAAAGCCCGCCTTTTCCACATCGAGCTCGACGATGTATGTCAGCGTCGAAGCAGTCTCGGAAATGGAGGGGCCCCATGTGAAGGTGCCGTCTCTCTCCTGGATGCTTCCGTTGGAGACATAATAATCTCCGACATCCTGAACGGCGCCCGCGTAATAGACCCTGTTGCCGCCCTCGAAGCTTATCATGCCGCCCATGGGGTCTGTCACGCCGCCCGAAACATTCTCGTTGATCTTGTCGCCTATCTGCTTGAAGACCTCCTCGAGATTGGACGATGTGCTGTACTGATAGCCGCTGCCGCTCGACATACTGTTCAAATAGCCCTGAGTGGTGCTGTCGGTGTTATAGGCTATCGTGTATATCTTGTTGTTGTCTGCCGCGTTTTTGAAAACACCGGCCTCGTAGATGGCGGCATATGCCGAGTTGAGGGTGAGGGTATATTCGGAACTGAATCCTCCACCCTTTGATTGCCTATAAGTAGTATCGCCGCCTGTACCTTCGCTTCGATCTCCATAGGTGAAGGTTATTCTTTCGCTGTTGTAGTCGTCCTGAGTGGCTGTATAGGAATAATCCGGAATAAATATTCCACCGGTCTGAACCCATTTTCCCTCAAATGAATCCACCGACCAGCTTGTGGGAGAGTTGTATGTAGGATCTCCGTCGCTCATCAGAACGATGAACTTGTTGGCGGCGTTGCTCGATTCCAAAGCCTTGCGGGCCTTATAGAGACCCATCTGGGTATTGGTGCCGCCGCTTGCATATGAAGGCAGGGAATTTATCGCCTGCTGTCTGTTCTCGCTGCCGAACCACTGTGTCGCATCGTTCGCCGTGGTGTCAAACCTGACTATCGACACTCTGTTGGTCTTGCCGTCTGCAAGAACCGTGTTGATAAAGGTTGTAGCCGCCGTTTTGAGAGCCCTTATGCCGCTTGAACCCATACTTCCGCTCTCATCGAGAACGAGAACTATGTCGGCTCCCGGCGTCTGGCTGACCGCGCCCTTGCCCTTTACCGAAAGCGTAATCTTATATTGGTTGGGCACGCCTGTGGGCTCTGCCTTCTTGGTGAGCAGTATCTGACCGCCCTCAAGTTGGTAGTCTTCAGATACATTTCCTATAAATCCGTCCTTGCCGTAAAGGGCAGACTGAGGCGTCAATCCTTCAGAAACTGCCAAGGCGGGACTTACAGGAAAAGCCCCCATGAGCGTAACCAAAGCCAAAATAAAACTTATCGCTCTTTTTAACTTTGTTTTCATGATGTACCCCTTTCTCAAAGAATTAAAACTATTATATTAAAATTATAAAAGTTTACCTGTTTACCATATCCTGCCTGAACCATTTCAGCGAAAGCTCCGAAGCCGTTCCGTCCTCTTTTAAAGTATCGAGGGCTTTCCGGAGCTTTTCGGAAAACTTTTGGGAGCTTTTGCCCAAAAAGGCCGATATCTCCGAGGTGACGCCGTCGTCTGCCGTCTCGAAGTCTTTGCCCTCGGCAAAGGATTTCTCGGCTATCACGCAGTCCACAGAGCCGTTCTCCAAAGCTGTGAACATGTCCTCTGTGGAGCTGTACGCCGTCCATTCGGCTATGCTGTCTCTGAACGAAGCGTCAAAGCCGTAGGTCATATAGGCGGCGCCGTCCTTTAAAACGGCCACCGATTTGTCCTTGAGCTGTTCTTTCGAGGATATTCCGTCCTTTGATATAAAGACCAGCCCGTCCTTTATGTATGGCTCTGTATATGCCGCAGTCTGATTTTCTCCGCCCGAAAGAGCGCCGATGAAAATGTCCGCCTCTCCGTTTTGGAGAGCTTTCAGCCCGTCGCCGCGGGATATTTTTACGATTTCGACTTCAAATCCCGCCTTTTCGGCCGCCTTCTTCAACAGCTCTGTCTCAAATCCAGAAGCCTGACCGTTTTCATCAAAAAAGGTAAATGGCGAGAGGTCTTCCTTGCTTACAGCTATCTTCAAGACCTGACCCGAGCCGCCGGCGAGCAGCATCACGAGCGCCGAAATCACCGCAACGGCCAATATGGCAAAGGCCAAAATTATCTTCTTGTTTTTCATCCGCACCTCCCAAAGGCGCCGTACTTTTATAAAAAAAGCACAACATTCTCCGTTATATAAAAATAATATCATCAATCGGTCACATTTCGGTCACAAATCGACCGCCCACCGATTTTTTTTTTACAATATGATTTTACACCCATGCAGTCACGCGGCAGTCACAAGTCACTGTTAAAACTCAAAAAATGTGATTTTTATTTCAAATGTAAAAAAGCCTGAAAAGCGAGATTTTTTCTCTGCCTTTCAGACTGCTTTTTTACAGCGCTGTTTTAAAACTTTTAGTTTATTTTTTATAAATTATACTTTTAGTATTCAAAAAGCCGCCTTTTCGGGCGGCTTTGAGTTTTTGTTTTATCTTATTTGTCTCGACACGGCGTCGTAGTTCATGCACCTTGACAGCACATCTTCCTTTTCGATCTCTCCCTTTCGGTAGAGCTCCAAAAGTGCGGCGTCCATGGTCTGCATTCCCATGCTTTTTCCCGACAGCATGACTGTGTCGAGCTGGTGCATCTTGGACTCCCTTATAAGGTTTCGCACGGCGGGCGTCACCTTGAGCACCTCGAATGCCGCCGCTCTTCCTCCCTTTTTGGAGGGCACAAGCTGCTGTGACACCACAGCCTGAAGCACCATCGAAAGCTGTACCCTGACCTGTTGCTGCTGCTGTGGGGGAAATGCGTCGATGATTCTGTCCACCGAGTTGGCGCAGCCCAGAGTATGCAGGGTGGAAAGCACTAAATGTCCCGTCTCGGCCGCCGTCATGGCGATGTTTATAGTCTCGGCGTCCCTCATCTCGCCTATGAGTATCACATCGGGAGCCTGCCTCAAAGCGGCTTTGAGACCTCTGACATAGGATTCGGTGTCTATTGACACCTCTCTCTGGCTGACTATCGACTGCTTGTGGCGGTGGAGATATTCGATGGGGTCTTCGAGGGTCATTATGTGGCCGCTTCGGCTCTCATTTATCCTGTCGAGCATACAAGCAAGAGTGGTGCTTTTGCCGCTGCCGGCAGGGCCTGTCACCAGTATGAGACCTCCCGTGCGGTTCGAAAGCTCCATGACGGTTTCGGGTATTCCCAATTCCTTATAGTCGGGCAGAGTGAAGAGCACGACGCGGAGTATCGCCGCCACCGAGCCTCTCTGTCTGTATACATTTACGCGGAAACGGGCGGCGCCGGGCAGAGAAAAGGAGAAATCGTCGTCGCCGCTCTCCATGCTTTTCATGTCTCTTTTGGCAAGCTCATATATTTTTTGGACAAAGTCCGTTGTGTCATCGGGCTTTAATATGCCGTCGCTTCGGCTCTCCATGCCCCCTTCAATTTTAAAACGCAGGGCGCTGCCTGCCACCACAAAGATGTCGGAGGCTCTCTCCTTTACGGCTCTTTCGAGAATTTCTGTGACATTCATCATTTTTCCTCCGTTTCGCCGTCCCAGAGGTCTGCGCTGTTTTCACCGTAGCCCTCGGGGATTATCGGCACAGAGCGGTATTCCTCTATGACGATTTTTCCGTTTTCCCTGACCGCCGAAACGGCGATGCTCTGAAGCTGACCTTTTTCCTCAAAGCTTATCTCGTCCTGCCAGTCGCCCGCCAGCTTATCCTGGGCGGCGGCGTCTAAAGCATAATATTCCTTTATATTTTCCTCGTTTCGCTTGGCGAAGGCCATGTCGGCATTGGCGCTCGACACGGCAAGTCCGCCGAAAGACGCCAAAAGCACCAGCACAAAGACGGCAAGTATCGAAGCTCCGCCGATGTGCAGAGGCATTGTGTTCTTATTTTTCATGCCGCCCTCCTATTCTATAACTAAATGTTTAAACTCTGTAAAAAACAACTGACTGTAATCGGTGTTTGCAAAGGGATAGCCGTCATTTTTTACCACCTCGGCGCTGCCCGAAAGCATTTCGCCGTCCAAAGTACAGTCCAATGTCAGGGTATATACCCCCTCGTCCTCGCCGCACTCCTGCCAGTCGGCGTCAAAATACAGCTTTTCCGATTTTTCCTGTCCCTCCGCCATGGCTGTCTCCATATACGACACGGCGAGATTTGCCGCCTGTGTCTTGTCAAAGGCCGCCTTTTGGGTGTAGCTTGCCGACAGGAACATATTGAGTATAAATCCCCCTGCCACGGCGAATATCACCGCCGCTATGGCTATTTCCAAAAGGGGGGCCGAAGATTTTGAAGATGTTTTCATTCTCTACCTCCTGACCAAAAGGGATACCGACGAGGTTTTTCCGCCCTCTGTCTCGCACGACGCCGTCACGACGCCGTTTTCCATTTCTAAGGTGAGGTCTTTGACATCCAAAAGTCTGTCGCCGTCCTCCAGAGTGTAATCGGCGTCCTTCAAAGCGTAAAGCTCCCACAGAGCGCCGTCCTTAAAGTATATTCGGCTGACATAGGTCTCGCCGTCACTTGCCGTCTCGTCAATAGACAGCACGGCGGCGCCGTCCTTGTTTTCCATATACACCTCGCCCGCGCTCTGGCGCACCTTTGTTGAAACATAGGACAGGGCTGTTCTTATCTCATAGCTCTCGTCCATATTCTCGGTGACGGAGCCGTAGACCGACGCCCCCGCAGTGAGAAACACCAGGGCGAGAACGACGAATATCATATAGAGAGCCAGCACAAAAAATGACTGGGAATGTTCCTTTATCTTCATGTTTCACCTACCAGTTTTTGAGCACCGTTATATCGGGCAGCATGTTGGAGCCGTAGGCCTCGTAATATACGGTGTAGCTTTCCCTGTCGATGACAAGGCCGTAATTTTTCTCGAGATAGTCTATTGTGGGGGGATAGAAGCCCTCGATGGCGTAGCAGGACACGGCGCTGCGTTTTACAGCCTCTTTGAGGTTTTCCATTCTCTCGCTCTCGAGCCTTTTGTCTGCGAAAAATATTGCGCCGATAAAGACGGCAAGGACTATTACCGAAATGACAAGTCCCTTTATAAGTCCGGGTTTTTTCTTCATTTTTCCTCCTATCCGATGGACGCCATGACGCCTGTAAGGGGCAGCAGCACGGCGATGAGTATCATGCCTATGACAAGGGAAATCAGTCCCACCAGCACCGGCTCTATGAGGGACATGGCGTTTTCAAGGGCTATGTCTATCTCCTCGTCATATATTCCCGAAAGCTTTTCCATAACGCTGTCTGCCGAGCCTGTTTTCATGCCGATGTCGGCCATTCTTGCGAAATTCTCGGGGAAAATTCCCGATTTTCTCAAAGCTTCGGCAAAGCTTGCCCCCTCGTTCAAAGCATGGGCTATGCCCTCGGCGCTGTGGTCAAGGTTATAGTCTGTAAGCACCGCCTTTGAAAGCTCCAAAGCGGTGTTGATATCCACTCCGCCCGAAAGCATCAAGGACATTGCCGAAGAAAATCTTCTGGCGGCCATCTTTTTGGCGAGATTTTTTGTAAGACGGCATTTGAGCAGAAAGCCCCAAAGCCTTTTTCTGCCCTTTTCACCTCTCGAAAGGACAAAAACCAACGCTATGGCTATAACTATAACGGCTACGGCGCACACCGCCGCCGTACCGGCGTTTATACCCATTCTCATCATGCGTCCGGCGTTTCCCGAGATGTCGCCGCCCATCTGGGCGAATATCTTTTCAAACATGGGCAGCACCTTAAAGACAAGCACCAGCACCACCACACTCATAAGACAAAACAGCAGGAAGGGGTACATGACGGCGTTTTTCATCTTTGCCGCCGTGATTTTCTCCCTCTCGTAATACTCGGCAAGGGAGGTTGACACCTCCTCAAGTCTGCCCGAGGTCTCGCCTATCTCCGCCATGGCTGTGACATAGGGCGGAAAAACTCCGCTCTCTTTGAGACAGTCGGCAAAGGAGACGCCCTCTCCCAGTTTTTTGGATATTTCCGCGGCGGCAGCTTTGAGCCTGACGCTTTTCATGGTGTCGATACCGCCCTCAATTCCGTCGTAAAGGGGCACACCTGCCTTAAGTATATATGATATCTGCAAAAAGAACATGGATATTTCGTCGTTGGACAGATAACGGTTTTTATCCTTCATACGATCCTCCCCTTTCAAAATATTTCTATGCAAAGATTATACTACACTTTTTCCGAAAAAACAAATTATTTTAAGGCACAAAAAAGCAGGGCCTTAAAGACCCTGCTTTAAAAATCTTAATATTCGTATTTCTTGGTGTAGTTTGTGCCGTCTCCGATGAAGTTGGAGATGTACTTGCTGTCCTTGCCCGCCGATGTAAAGGTGGGGTCCATAAGGGTCCAGCTTACGCCGTCAAAGTATATGGAGCCGGTCTTTACCCAGCCTTTGCCCTCGACCCAAACCTCGTTCCAGGCGTGGTAGGCGTTGTTGGGAGCCACATAGCCTGTAACAAGCTTTGTGGGTATTCCCTGGGAACGCAGCATTGCCGCCATAACCGAGGCATAGTCAAAGCATATGCCCTTTTTGTCGGCCACAACCTGATCCACATTGGGCAGGTAGCCGCTCTGCACCGTAGCCGCCTTGTTCTTGTCGTAGGTCATGGCGTCGGTGACATATTTATACACGCTGTCCACCTGGGTCAGTCTGTCGGAGCTCTGGCTAATAAGCTGAGCCGCAGTCTTTACAACCCCTGTGTCGGCGGTGTAATTTACATACTGGTTGCTGTGGAGATAGGGGGCGAAGGGGCTCTCCAAAGTTACATTTTCATACACAGTCTGCACTGTGGCGTACTTTGTGCCGCTTGTGTTTCTCAAAACCCTTATCTTGTATTTGCCGTCTCCCAGCTGAAGAGGATATTTTTCGGTGGTGCCGTCGGCTTTGAGGTCATAGGTGTATTTTGCGCCGTCCTTTTCCACCATAACCTTTATCTTGGTGGTGCCGCCCGCCGTATATCTTGCGCTGAAATAACCCTGCGCGGCATCGGATGTATCGATAACCGAGCTGCTTCCCTTATACTCTCCCAGCGCCTTGGAAGGCAGGACGCATATGAGAAGGGCAAACATTGAAAAAATCAGAGCTTTGAATGTTTTTTTCAAAGAATATTACCTCCTGAGTAAATCATAAAAACCTATCTGTCTATAATTTCGCTGAGAACCGCTCTGACTATTATTCTGTTTCGGCTTGTACCCAGAGGGTGGCAGGAGGTCAGAATGAGCATCTGCTGCTCCTTTTCCTCTTCAAGAAGGGTCCAGTCGTTTTTCTCGACGATATTTGTATCGAGATAATCGTAGACATATATCTTATCGCCGAAATATATCTTGAGCTTGTCGCCCTCTTTGACCTTGTCGATGTTGTAAAACCATGCGCCGTACACATCTCTGTGGGCGGCGATAAGGACATTTCCCTGTCCCGGCAGAGCCGAACTCTCATAAAGGCCGGGAGCCTTTTTCAAAGAGGCTGTGTCTGTGCCGTCGGCAACTCTGGCTCTGACACCCATTCGGGGCACCACAAGGGCCATGTCGTAGCCCACATAGTCGACCCTCAGAGTGTAGTCAACCTCCTTGACATAGTCAAGCACCGCCTGTTTTTCGGTTTCGGGCTGTTCCTCCTGCTGCTCGTCGCCGCTTACGGCGCTTCCCGGCCCTTCATCGAGACTTGGGGAAGAATCCGAGGGCAGAAGCCCCTGACCTATCTTCAAAAATCCCGGCAGATCGTCGTATGTAAAGAAATCGTCCGACATCTCCTCTTCGTGGCTTTCGTAATACATACTGTAAAGACTCTGGTAAATTCTCGCCGAATAGTTGAGCCACAAAAAATACAGTATCAGGAAAACACCCGCCGCTATGAGAAGATTGCCCGCAAGGCGATTTTTATTCAAAGGCGCTTCTCTCTTTCCGCTTTTTAAAAACATAGAGCTGTTCTTCCTTACAATTATACTATTCGGTCACACATTTGTCAATATCTCACAGGGAAATATTTTTTCTGTGACTGCTATTCCCATTTGACTGTATCGGCTTCGTCTCTGTCTATCGCCTCGTCCATGAGCTTTATCATCTCCAGCTCGCTTCTGAACCGCTGGGTCTTCTGTTTTTCAACCCACTGGATGGTGCCCTGCCATGTGGCGTTCTGCCTGAACTGGACATTGACGATAAAAGTGGCTTTTTTGCCGTTTTCCGCCGTATTGTTCTGTTTGTCCTGCATTATATCCTCCATATTTTTCGAAAAGGCATTTTTTCCCAAAAAGCTTCGCTTTTCCATGGTAGATTGAGGAAATCTGTGCATGTCAAAAAGCATTTCGAGGATTCCGACTGCCTCTGTAAGACTTTTAAATATATACACCTCGTCGCCGAAGCCGCCCTTGAGTCTTCCCGAAAAATCATATCCCGAGACATCGTCTATGCAAAGCACGGCGCCGGAAGGTTTAGTGTTAAGGGGCATATTCACCATCCTCTCTTCCGTATATCATAATTATAACATGGTGTAATCACAGGCCGGTCACAAAACGGCTATAAAACAGGTTCCAGCGGTGCTACTCTGCAATTCAGCACATATGCGTTGCCTTTGTAAAGGCTCCTGAAGTTCTTATATATTCTCTCCCTGACTATCTCGCTGTTCTCATATGTCAGGGTAGGCAGCATTGTTATATACTGGGACGGGCTGAATCTCGCCACCACATCGCCCCTTCTGAGGCTCATTATTATGGCTTTTTTCAAAAGTTCCATCACATCTTCCTTGGGGCTGTGGGCGCTCTTCTTTCCGCTGACCGAATTGAGGGTGAAAAGCCCCACGAATATCGACTGTCCGCTTCTCTCTATGGTTCTGGCCTCTATGCGGTAGATGTTTTTAAACACCTCGTAGCCGCAGAAAAAGGCTCCTCTTATGCCGTCGCCCTCCTGCTCCTTGAGGTTTTCCCTTATGGTCAGTATGTCGGCCTCCACATGCTTGTCGTTTTTGACTATGTCGTTGTATATGTCCCTCAGCTCCTCGGATGGGGTTATGCCCAGCTCGCTGTAAAACAGCTCTGTTACATAGCCGTAGTGCTCCAGCGCCTCCTTGGTCTTGTCGAGGGCCACAAGGGCCTTCATCTTCATCATATGACACTGCTCGTCAAAGGGATCGAGCCTTACGGCCTTTGAGCATATTCTGTCTATCTGCTCATACTCCGACCTTTCCCAAAGCATATCGGCAAGGGTCTTTACACTCTTGGAGAACAGGTTCTTATAATATGTAGAGAGCGGCACCACCCATTTCTCATAGGAAAAGGCGCTGAGAAAGTCGCCCTGGTAGATGTCGACCGCCGCCGTAAGACAGGCGATTTTCTCCTCTTCGGTCGTCGCCGTCTTGGCTTTTTCACAGCTTTTCTCCATCTGTTCGGTGTCTATGACGCACTCCACCTCGTTGTTCCACGAGTACATTCCCCTTTTGAAAAGTATCAGGTTTTTCCGCCCTCGCCGAGACCCGCCAAAAGATTTCTCAGCCTGTATACGAGGTTTTTAAGGGCGTTTGCGGGGTTGTCCACTCCGCCGTCCTCCCACAGCACATCTATAAGCCTGTCCACCGAAATATCAGAGCGCCTGTTGGTCAAAAGATATTCCAGCAAAATCCAAACCTGCTTTGTCCTGCTCTGGTCGTCGGAAAGGACTTTTCCGTCGTATTCTATTTGAAATTTTCCCAGCATCTTGATGTTTATGGGTTTCAGGGCTGCGTTCATCTGAATCCTCCTTTGCCCGTTAACGGGAGATTCTATTTCTATTATATAATTATAGCACACTTTTTTAATAGATACAATATGACTTTTCTCCCATTTTTCGGGGGATTTTTTCGGGACAAACCTTTGTTTTCCCCCCGATAGTATGCGTTCTTCCGAATAGAAACGCCCGTAAAAAAAGCCGGTCGGCGCCGGCATTTTATGGTACCCCCGATAGGAGTCGAACCTACGCTAACCCGGCGTCGGAGGCCGGTGCTCTATCCACTGAGCTACGGGGGCATTTATACAAACATATCATAGCAAAAAAAATTATTTTTGTAAAGTAAAAAACCATTTATTTTTTTGCCCGTATGTGTTATAATAGTCTGTATTGAGATTTACAGCAGGGGAAAAGGTATCGAAAGGCTTGATATTCGCAAAATAATCCCGGAGGTGCCGAAATGAAAAACCGCACTATTCAGTTTTTGACAGAAGACGAATGCAATTATATCACAAAACAGGAGAAATCTCCGTTTCTGATGTTTTTCACCGCCGAGTTTGATGAAAACGGCAAAAAAATGACGGCTTTTTTCGATGAGTTGGACAGAACTCTCTACGAAAAAATCAAGATATACGGCTGCGACATAGACAAGGTGCCCATGTGCGCCTTAAAATACGGAATCATCAACATACCCTGTGCCGTTTTGTGCAAAGACGGCCGGGAATGTTCGAGACTGTCGGGATATAAAACCCCCTCGCAGATAGAGGAATGGCTCAGAAACAACGAGGTGATTTAAATGGGAAAAGTTTTTAAAAAGACCCTTTTGGGCTTCAGCCGCGAACAGGTTATCGCCTATATAGACGCCCTTGTGGAAAAGCAGAAGGCGGCTCTTTTGGAGGAAAAGGAAAAGAACAAACAGCTTGAAGAGGAAAACCTCCGCCTTTCGGAGCGCATAGCTCAGCTCGAGGAGAACGAAGACCAGATATCCATAGATGAGACCTCCGCCGCTTCGGGTGAGGAAATTCAGAAGCTCAAGAGCGAGAAGGAAGAGCTTTTTGAGTCTCTCAAAAATGTCAAAAGCGCCATGAACAATCTGCAAAATGAGAACATAGAGCTCAAAAAGCAGCTTGAAAGCCCTCAAAGCCGTGAGGACGGCGCAGATGAGCAGCAAAACGCAGAGCCTGCCCAGGATGAAAATCAGTCCTTAAAGGCGGAAATCGAAAGGCTTTCGGCTTTTGAAAACGAAAACAGCGGTCTCAAAGCCGAAATTCAAAGACTTTCGGCAATAGAGCGTGAAAATCAGGAGCTGATGTCGGAAATAACAAGGCTTTCAGCCTTTGAAAGCGAAAATCGGTCCTTAAAATCCGAGATCGAAAGACTTTCGGCAGTCGAAAGTGAAAACAGCGGTCTCAAAGCCGAAATTCAAAGGCTTTCGGACGAAATGCGCGGTCAGAAGGCCGAAAATACCGCTGAAAATGTTTCCGCCGCCTCTGACGACGGCTGGGACGCCCTCAGAGGCAAGATATTCTCTCTCGCCGACGACCTCTCAAAGCTGGCAGCAGACATTGAGAGATGCGAAAAAGAGCCTTCGGGCAAAAAGGCGTCGAGCGTCAGAGAAATTCTCGATAAAGTAAAAAAGATAGGAGAGAAAGTCTAATGGCAATCAAAGTACATACCGACAATATCAAGGAAGCCGCCAAGACCTTGAGGGCAGGCGATATCGTCAGCCTCAGCGGCACAATCTACACATCCCGTGACGCCGCCCACAAGCGCATCATAGCCGCTTTGGACAAGGGCGAGCCCACTCCGTACCCCATTGAAAATGCCATAATCTACTACGCCGGCCCCACAGAGGCAAAGCCCGGCGAGGTTGTAGGCTCCTGCGGACCCACCACTTCGAGCCGTATGGATGTCTTTACTCCCCGTCTTTTGGATCTCGGTCTCGGAGCCATGATAGGCAAGGGCGAGAGAAATCAGGCCGTCATCGACAGCATAATCAAAAATCAGTCTGTTTATCTCTGCGCCATAGGCGGAGCTGCCGCCGTTGTGGCCGAAGCCATCAAAAAGCTCGAAGTCATCGCCTACGAAGATCTGGGCTGTGAGTCGGTCAAGAAGTTTACCGTTGAGGATATGCCTCTTGTCTGCGCCATCGACTGCCACGGCGGAAACATCTTCAAAGAGGGCAAGGAAAAATACAAAAGATAAAGCCTATTAAGAACGCACTCGTGCGTTCTTAATAAATTCCGAAGCTTTACTATATAGAAAAATCTAATTTTGACATACGGAGGGAAGAATGAACAATATTCCAAACAACATCTCTGAGATTTTCGGCGAGAATGTGTTCAACGACAGCGCCATGAGAATGTACCTGCCTGTGGACACCTACAAAATGCTTAAAAAGACCATCGACAACGGCCATGAGCTCGACTCGTCCATTGCCGACAGCGTGGCAAACGGCATGAAGCAGTGGGCCATATCCAAAGGAGCCACCCATTTTACCCATTGGTTCCAGCCTCTCACAGGCGCCACGGCCGAAAAGCACGACTCCTTTATCAACCCCGACGGCGACGGAAATGTCATAATGACCTTCTCCGGCAAGGAGCTGATAAAAGGCGAAGCCGACGCCTCCTCTTTCCCTTCGGGCGGCCTCAGAGTGACTTTTGAGGCGAGAGGCTACACAATGTGGGACTGCACCTCCCCTGTTTTCATCAAGGAGAACACACTGTGCATACCCACCTGTTTCTGCTCCTTTACAGGCGAGGTCCTCGACAAAAAGACCCCGCTGCTCCGCTCCATGGAGATTCTCTCCAAAAGCGCCACAAGAGTTGTCAACGCTCTGGGCATCACAAGCTGCTCCAAAGTCGTGGCCATGTGCGGCGCCGAGCAGGAGTATTTCCTCATAGATAAAGAATATGCCAAGAAGAGAAGAGATATTCTCCTGTGCGGACGCACACTTTTCGGCGCAAAAACCCAGAAAGGTCAGGAGCTTTCCGACCACTACTACGGCAACATCAAGGAAAATGTCGTCGAGTACATGAGAGAGCTGGACGAAGAGCTTTGGAAGCTGGGTGTCACCGCCAAGACAGAGCACAACGAAGCCGCTCCCTGCCAGCACGAGCTGGCCCCCGTCTACGCCACCTGCAACATCGCCTGCGACCACAATCAGCTCATGATGGAGATGATGAAGAAGGTCGCTCTGAGAAAAGGCATGGTATGCCTTCTCCACGAAAAGCCCTTTGACGGCGTCAACGGCTCGGGCAAGCACAACAACTGGTCCCTCAATATCGACGGCGGCAAGAGCCTTTTGAAGCAGGGCAAAAACCCCGCTTCCGACATTCAGTTCCTTTTGTTCCTCACATCGGTCATCAAGGCCGTCGACAAATACTCCGAGCTTCTGCTTGTCAGCATAGCCTCGGCGGGCAACGACCACCGTCTGGGCGGACACGAGGCTCCTCCTGCCATCGTCTCCATATTCTTAGGTGAGACACTTACAAACATTCTGGAGAGCATCGAGCAGGGCAACTCGGCAGGCGAGATAAAGAGGAGCTATGTCTCCATGGGCATAAACACGATACCCGCTCTCCACGCCGACAATACCGACAGAAACCGCACCTCTCCCTTCGCCTTTACAGGCAACAAGTTTGAGTTCCGTATGCCCGGCTCCTCCCAGTCGATAGCCGACTGCAACACCATCATCAATACAATAGTTGCCGATGTCCTCTTTGAGGTGGCAGAGCGCCTTGAAAAGGCAGAAGATCCCCAGAAAGAGGCCCTCAAGATCATCGCCGACATCATGAGAGAGCACAAGAGAATCATCTTCAACGGCAACAACTACTCCAACGAGTGGGTCGTTGAGGCCAAAAAACGCGGTCTGCCTGTGCTTTCCTCCACAGTCGAGGCGATAGCATCCCTCACATCGGAAAAGAACATCGAGCTCTTTGAAAAGCACGGCATACTCTCCAAGAAAGAGATGGAGTCGAGAGCGGAAATCTACTTTGAGAGCTATGTAAAGACCCTCAACATCGAGGCCCTCACCATGATCGACATGGTAAAGCGCGATATAGTGCCCTCTCTCATCGAGTATCAGACCGTTCTGGCCGACAGCATGGCAAAAATGGCTGCAATAAACGCAAAGCCCACAGTCCAGAGCAAGATCTTCTCGGAGATTTCCCAGTCCCTCGAAAGGCTCGATTCCGACATGGCAAAGCTGGAAGACGCCATTTCGGAAAGCGCATCTCTCAGCACCGCCAAAAAGAAGGCCGAGCATTACAGATACAATGTATACCGCCTTATGGAAGATGTGAGAAAGGTCTGCGACAGATGCGAAACCATAGTCCCCGAAGAAATCTGGAGACTTCCCACCTACACCGACATCATGTACAAATAACAGCAATAAAAAAACCGCCTTCGGGCGGCTTTTTTGTTGTGTGCAAAGTTATCTGCCTCTTTGGATTATCTCATGCGCCGCCTGTATGGCGTGGTATACGAGATATGCCGCAGCACAAGGAACATAGCAGACGGCTAATATAAACGGTATCTGGGGCAGACCTCTGCTTATCAGGCTTACGGCAAAAATACCCACCGCGCCTATTATAAATACGGCGGCAATTTTCGAATAAAAGTTCACTTTTGAATCTGGCATAATCTCAACCTCTATTTTCGATATTAATAATTTAATGTATGAGTAGTTGACTGAGTATCACAATAACCAGTAAAAGAAACAGAACCCCCATGTGGAAGCGGGATTGTAATAGTAATGTGTTCACTCCCAACATTGTGAGCATATTCTACCAAAAGCTGCACCGAACCGGATGTCTGTACACTTTTAGGAGACAGTGCAAACGATGTATACGCTTTGCTTAGATCTCCGGCAAGATCCCAATGTATTCCGATTCCTCCTATAGATGCAGTCGACAGCGTTGAGGATGTGTCATATTTGATCCATTCGTTCGTATACGGATCATAACTATAGCTTTCATTTTTCATACTATAGTCTTTATACCTTAGTTCAGTGTTATCCCATGTAAATGCTATAGCATCTTCACCTACCCATACAGGAATCGACAGCCACTCTGAAGTTACATAGTAATTTATCTGCTGAAGCACACCGGCATTAGTGGTTTTCGCCCCTACAATCGTTATTTTTAACATACTTCCTGGAATAACTCCATATGTAGATGTCTCCGAAATCTCCCCATTTTCATCAAATACACAATATTTTACAGTTGTTTCGGCTTCTATTTCAACGCCTGGTTCAAGAGCTTTTAACCCAAGTGCTATCTTATCATTTGCCATAATACTGTCTATTGTATCAGAAGAAAATCCTATATCTTTAAGAATTTCATCTGCTTCAGCTTCACTTATAATGTCTGCTTGAGCACAAAGCGGCAAAGTAAAACACATGAGTGCTAAAATATACGCCATAAGTCGTTTTGTCATTTTAATCATAATCCAAATTCCTTTCTTTTTAATAAATAATTAACAAACTCTATATTTTTACTTTATCATAATAATTACCTCCTTTTATATGTATATATTATACTATTTTTCATTTTTTGTCAAGACTAATTTTATTATTTTTGTATCTTGATTTAAAATCATTTTACAGAAACACTCCTGTCTTATCCTTAATTTTCAAAAAAGTGTTGTATGGAACGACCATGTGTCATTCCTCTTCGTTTAGTTTATAAGCAACCCCCTAAACCTAACAATATACTGTGTCGCTCCTCACTGTTATATATTTTCCTGTGCTTTGGATTTTTGAAAAAAAGTGTTGACAAAGGGCGGAAGATGTGGTAATATATATGAAGCTAATCCATAGACATTTGGAGCGTATGCGTAAACGGTTCGGCCGTCCAGACGAGGAGAAGGTTTCATTTAATATTGATTCTTTCTTTCTGCCTGTCTATGTCGATAAAGGCAGATTTTTTTATTTTCAACGGAGGTGAAAACAGTGCCAAATGCAAGCGTATTGGAAAGCAAAAAGCAGGTTGTAGCAGAGCTCAAGGAAAAGATGTCGGCCGCAGCTTCCTGTGTTTTTGTAGACTATAAGGGCATTACTGTTGCTGACGACACAAAGCTCCGCCGCGAACTCAGAGAGGCAGGCGTTGAGTACGGCGTCGTTAAAAACACTCTCGTTCGCTTCGCAGCCAACGAAATCGGTTTTGAAGCTATTGATGAGCATCTCAACGGCACAACAGCCCTTGCCATCAGCGCCGAGGACCCCGTCGCTCCGGCAAGAGTTCTCTGCGGTTATGCAAAGACCAACCCCAACTTCAAGGTAAAGGTCGGTATTCTGGAGGGCAAGGTTGTTCCCGCTTCTGAGATTCAGGCTATTTCCGAGCTTCCCAACAAGGAAACTCTCGTGGCTCAGGTTCTCTACGGCTTCAACACACCCATTACAAAACTTTGTATCGCTCTTAACGAAATCAGAAAAAACATGGAGGCTCCCGCTGAGGCTTCCGCAGAAGCAGCCGAATAATCGGTTTGCACCCATTTAAAATTAACGGAGGAAATTAAAATGTCTGAGAACATTGCAAAGCTTATCGAAGAAATCAAGAATCTTAAAGTTTTGGAGCTCGCTGAGCTCGTAAAGGCTCTCGAGGAAGAGTTTGGCGTATCCGCAACTCCCGTAGCAGTTGCAGCAGGCCCCGCAGCTGGTGCCGCTCCCGCAGCTGAGGAGAAGACAGAGTTCACAGTTATGCTTACAGCAGCCGGCGCTAACAAGATCGCTGTTATCAAGGTTGTTCGTGAGATCACAGGTCTCGGTCTTAAGGAAGCTAAGGATCTCGTTGACAACGCTCCCAAGGCTATCAAGGAGAATGTTTCCAAGGACGACGCTGAGGCTATGAAGACAAAGCTCACAGAGGCAGGCGCTTCCGTAGAGCTCAAGTAATTAGCTTTATAAACACAAATAAAAGCCCTTTCGGGCTTTTATTTTTTTGCCTTTATTTAATCATAATATAAATTGCTCTCTTTATAGGTGACATAGGGTCTGCCGCGGGCGAGATACCTGTCCAAAAGTTTTTCGATTTCGGGAGTAAGCTTTGGATAGACCATCACGGTCATCTCGGTGTAGTATTTTGTGTCGAACATTGTGGCTTCAAAGGCTCTTCTGCCGTATTGTTCTTTTATGGCCTTTATCTCGGGGTCGTCACTCAGGCCGTTTTCTTCTATGAGTTTGTTCAAAGTGCCTTCGAATCTCCACCTGACGACTTCCTCCATGAGGTTTTCCACATCTCTCTGCCGTATTTCAGGGCCGGCATACACTCCCAATGCAAACACAAGAGCCAAAATCAGGATAAAGAGCAGGGGTCTAATCGTTTTCTTTTTCATTCATAAGCTCCTCAAACCGTCTCATGTCCCCTTCGGAAGCCGTTACATATCTTACAAATTCCTCGTCGCAGAAATGCTCTTCGAGCATCTCCCGCGTCTCTCTGTACACCCGCGGATATATGCCCACATACAGCTCGCCGCCGCTAAAAAGCTGATAGGCAAACTTGCCTCTGTCGGTGTAGCGGCTGAGGGCGTCCTCTTTTCGCCACTGTTCAAACTGCTCGAGCCAGCCCTCGTAATATCGGGATTTCATATGTATGCCCACCTCGGAGCCTGCGAAAAACACCGCCGCCATAAGCAAAACAGCCCCGAAGAGCTTCGCGAAGCTCTTTAAAATTTCTCTTCTCTCCATAGTTTTCACCTTTATAGAAAAAACCCTTCAGTAAAACTATCTTCTACTGAAGGGTTTTAAAATATTTCTTCCATTGGAGTATATTTCCTTTTATTAAGTTTTTTAAGATTTATAAATCTTTTTGTCCTCTGATTTCATTAAATCAGTAAAACTAAATGGAATGCGGGAGTGTACCTCTTTCTTAGATTTGGTTCCTTTGGTTTACTAACCAATAAAACTTAATTTCTTCCCGGAGTTTACCTCTTTCTTGGATTTTGAGTGCCGTAACATCTTGACGGCTGGTTTTCTATATTAAATTGTAATAGGTAACTATTCTCCCACTTTTTAAGTGTTCATCGAATAACCGTATGTAATATCGGCCTCTGCTATTATTGTAAAAATCTATTTAAAGTTATTCACTTAAGATATAATTACAATTATATAGGCTTATTCTTATGAACGGCGACCACTTTATTTTTATTTCTCGTCATCTGATAAATTACAATGAGCTTTACATAAGCTATAAGTAGATGGTTGTTATAAAATTAAAATGATCTTTTGTGGCTTTTACAATAACCTTCAGAGGACTGATATACGACTGCGGAAGTTATTGAATCATACATCGGTCTCACCCTTTCTGTTATTCTTGTTACCTTTTGTTTTTGTTGTCTATATTATAAACCACAAATGCGCCTTTGTCAATAGTAAACAGAAACTTTTTTATGTTTTTTTATTTTTTGTGTTTTTTGACCAAGTGTGTATCAAATCCTTTTGTCGCCTTTACATAAAAAAGGGGCGCCCGGGCGTCCCTTTTAATTCATTTCGAGATATTCTGTTCGGTTTCGTCCGCCCTCTTTTGCCTTATAAAGGGCCTCGTCGGCTTTTTCAAAAAGATCTGTTTCGGTTATGCTCATGGGAGTTTTATCCGGTATATAGGCTGTGGCGCCTATGCTGACGGTGAGATAGGGGCTGACGGTGGTTTTGCCCGCCTTTATCATGAGGTTTTCCACATTTACCCTGAGATTCTCCGCCAGCTTTTTCACTGTCTCTTCTCTGTCAACAGAGATACAGGCGGCAAACTCCTCTCCGCCGTAGCGGAAATGTATGTCTGACTTTCGGGCAAAGGTCTTGCCGATGCACTCGGCTACGGCTATGAGGGCTGCATCTCCCATATAATGTCCGAAAGTGTCGTTATAGTCCTTGAAAAAGTCTATGTCGATCATATAGACCACATATATCTGCCTGTGTCTTACACACAGAGAGAAATCGGTCTCTGCCCTTTCAAAGCCGCCGCGCCTGTTGAGTATACCTGTGAGAAAGTCTGTCTTTGTCTCATCGCTCAGCTTTTCTATCATTCTTCTGTAATTGTAGTGAATGTGCTGGGAAAGCATTTTTCCCATTACGCCCGAAAGCAGCACATGGAGATAATAGGGAACCGATGCCCTTTCATAAAGACCTGTAATTCCGAGGATTATGCCGCCGAAGATCAGCATGCGGCTTTCGGTCTTGCCCCTGAATATGGGCACCATTGTGAAAAACACTGTCACCAGCACGGCACTCATGGGCAGGTTTTCGTATCTTATATCTGCAGCCACAAAGGGCACGGCAAACAGCACAAAGCACATCCAGAAAACAGCTGTAATTCGGTTGGCTGTCTTTGCCTCCTGGGAGCTGTTTCTCAGCAGCTTTATAAAGCTTGTAAACACTGCAAAAGACCCGGCAAACATGAGAAACTGCGCCCACACAGGATAGTGGTTTACAGCCCTGTCACTGTAATTTATTATCTGCCATATCATGATGCCTATGGACATTATCCATATTCTCTCAAGATTCAGCAAAATATCATTATTTCCTTTTATGGTCACATCTTCGGAAAAAGTTTTGGAAAAAGGCAATTTTATCAAATTTTCACCCCATTTCTATTTATGATTATATCATATTTTATCATATTTGTAAATATTCAATAATGATTCTTATAAGGCAATATAAAAGGTGTCCCATAAAGGACACCTTTTATATTGTGTGTGTATATCAATGCATGTAATGGGGGGCAATTTTTTCGGCGTGAGCCGATATATGAAAGCGCTTTCGGCGCGTATTTTCGGCGTGCCGCGTCAGCAATACGCGGACACCTGTCAACAAAAACGCAAGCAGCAGAGGTAAATAGCCGTGCGTGAAAAACTGCCGGGGTAAAGTGTTAGTTAAAATATTAACTTTTCTTTCTGACTGTATTATATCAGCTACTCCGCTGTTTGTCAAGAGATTATCAATATTTTTACACATAATTTTCCCAAAAGAAAAGACGGAGCCGAAGCTCCGTCTCTTCACTGTGCTATTTCGATGTTGGTGTTATCTCTTTCTTATTACCACACCGGCTGTTGTTGCCGCAAGACCTGCGGCAAGGAGAGCAAATCCTGTCATTCCGCCCGTCTTGGGGAGGTCAGGGTTTGTGGTGGGGACTTCAGGATCTGTGATATCTTCACCGTCGCCAGGGATCTCAGGATCTGTACCGGGGACTTCGGGGTCTGTAATATCCTCGTCACCGTCGCCGGGGATCTCAGGATCCGTACCGGGGACTTCGGGGTCTGTGCCGGGGACTTCGGGGTCTGTGATATCCTCGTCACCGTCGTCACCGCCGCCGGGGTTTGTGCCGTCATCGGTAATGTCGCGGATATAGTTTACATTGAGAATGTTTAGATTTGAATTCTCGCCGAGAGTTATTGCGAAGCCCTCTGTGTTGCCGACATTGTCCTTGTCGAGAGTGAACTCAAATCCGCCGTTCTTGAGATAGTCTTCGGGGTTGATGGTGATTACATCGCCGACCTTGCCCTTGCCCTCTTTGAGGACTACCGACACGATGTCGCTGCTGCCGCCGTTGACCGTCTTATAGTATGCTACGACCTTGTAGTCGACTTCGTCGGGGTTGCCCGAGCCGCCGTCTACTGTGCGGTTGTAGTTGAGAACAATTTCATTTATTCCCTTTACTATCACAACGGATGTGCCTGCCGCTGCAGAATGGAATGTGTAGGCATTTCCGTCATATACCGTGTACTTTGCGGGGTCGACGGTCACTGTCGAGCCGACCTCTGCCTCGCCGCTGTCT
>ERZ779866.575-NODE-575-length-40852-cov-10.396524_pt1 | contig 40852 bp, 42 predicted proteins | sample MGYA00511248_ERZ779866 | MGnify/ENA primary metagenome ERZ779866 (study PRJEB29588, sample SAMEA2155758) | human gut metagenome | biome: human gut; feature: human-associated habitat; material: faeces | place: Denmark | collected 2008/2010 ... | reverse complement strand
ATTAAAATTATTTTGTTTGTGCATTTCTAATATGGATGGATGTAAGGAGGTAATGTTTATGTTAGACCATTTGTTTTCTCCCATTACTATTAATGGGAAAACATTGAAAAACAGATGTGTAGTTACACCAATGCTAATGAATTTTTGTGAAGAAGATGGTACTTGCACAGAACGCTATGCCGCATATATGGAGGCAAAAGCAAAGGGCGGTTATGGCATGATTTGTACAGAAAATATCGCTGTGACAGAAGTTGCAAAAGGCTACCAGTGGATTCCTGGATTATGGAAAGACGAACATATTCCTGGATTTAAAAATATGACGGATAGAATGCACAAATATGGTACTGTTGTGATTGCGCAATTGAATCACCCAGGCAGACAGTCATCAGAGCAGTTTGCTCATAAGCAGTCGTGGGCACCTTCTGCTATTCCAGATCCCTACCATAATCAAGAAATTCCACATGAAATGACAATTGAAGAAATTCATAAAACGGTTCAGGATTTTGGAGATGCTGCTTTACGAGCAAAAAAAGCTGGTTTTGATGGGATTGAGCTTCACGGAGCTCATGGTTACATGATTCCCCAGTTTTTATCAATGTACACAAACAAAAGAGTAGATGAATATGGTGGAGACTTATTCAATAGAATGAGATTCTTAATGGAAATCATATCTGATGTAAGGGAAAAATGTGGCAAAGATTTTATTGTTGGATATCGTTTTTCTGCTGATGAACGTGTGACAGGTGGTCTGACGATAGAGGATACAAAAGCAATTGTTCCATATGTTGAAAAGGCTGGTGTAGATTATTTGAGTGTATCTATTGCAGTGAATGCCAGTGATGATCAAATGATCCCTTCTATGTATTATCGTCATGGATATCAGGCACATTATGCAGAAGAAATCAAAAGAATGGTACATATTCCTGTAATTACCGTTGGGCGTATTAATGACACTAGAATTGCTGATAGTATTTTGGCTTCGGGGAAAGCTGATTTAATTGGTATGGCAAGACAGTCTTTGGCTGATCCAGATACTATTATCAAGGCAAAGGAAGGGCGTTTTGAGGATATCCGAAAATGTGTTGCTTGTCTGCATGGTTGTGTAGGTCACATTGACACTGGGCTTCCGGGTTCTTGTGAACTAAACCCTTTGATTGGTCATGAAAGCGATCCAGAATATGCTACTATCCCTGCTGAAACACCCAAAAAAGTTATGGTAATCGGGGCTGGACCTGCTGGTATGGAGGCAGCTATTGCTGCTGCAAAATGTGGACATAATGTAACTGTTTATGACAAAGAGAAATGGGCTGGTGGACAGTACAGGATTGCGTCTATTCCACCGGGAAAGGGCGAAATTACAGCATTTTTGTGTTGGCAGATGCATGAACTAAAAAAACTAAATGTTCCTGTTGTTTTGCAAACCGAAGTAACAAAAGAAATGGTTTTGCGAGAAAGACCTGATGTCGTTATCGCAGCAACTGGTGTTGTTCCAATTATTCCAAGAAAGATTCCAGGCATTGTTGAAAATAAAAATGTTGTTATTAGCCAAGATGTATTACTTGGAAAGGTGAACACAGGAGATAGATGTGTTGTTATTGGTGGTGGTTTAGTTGGCGCAGAAACGGCAAACCATCTTGCATCTTTATTCAAAAAGGTAACTGTAGTGGAAATGAAAGATGGTATTGCTATGGACGAAGGTCCAGCACCTCGAAAAGATTTGCTTCGTGATATGCAGAATAATGGTGTAAGATTTTGCACCGAAACTTCTGTACAGGAAGTTACAGACCATTCAGTTATTGTTTCTGGGAAAGTTAATGAAGAAATTCCGGCGGATACTGTAGTTTTAGCAATTGGTCGTGTGCCCAATATAACATTAGCGGATGAATTAAAAGAAGTAGGCATTGATGTAAAAGTAATTGGTGATGCGTTAAAGCCAGGATTGGCTGGTGCAGCAATCAGAGAGGGATATTTGGTTGGACGCCATCTGTAATTTAACTAGCTACTGATCCTAAAGAGGAACAGATATAGTAACTATTTTATAAAGTTAATTTATGAAGGAGGATATAAAATGAAAAATGATTTTTCAAATGAATGCGGACTGGGTTTTGAAAACATGAAAACATTGGAGGAAAGAATTACAAGAATTGAAGATATCATTGCAATTCATGACCTAAAGGCAAGATATGGAAGAATGTGTAATGATGACCACAACTATAATCTGATCGATACCATTTTTGCACCCAATATTAAATGGGAAGGTGATCCTGACGATCCTTGGGGTGCAGCAGAAGGTAGAGAGGCATTTATCGAATTATTCAAGGGATTCCAAAAGCAGATGGACGGTAGATGTCTGGGACATAATATCACAAATGGATGCATTACTTTTATTGACAATACACATGCAAAAGGTCACTGGCATTTATTTGGTGCTTATAGAAGTGGTGATGAATCCAAGGGACAGGGCGCTGGCTTTTTGGAACAGGGCTATTATGATGATGATTATGTAAAAATTGATGGAAAATGGTATATTGAAACTTTGAGATTTAAGGATAATCTGGTGGCAGATCCTAGTGTGGGTTGGAAAGACGAGTTGATTCAGGATTTTTGATTTGAGCTTTATTTCAGTATGAATGGAGAGGGAGGCATTAAAATACCTCCCTCTTATAACATAAAAGGTGGAGACGTATATGAAGAAATATAGTATTCTTAATTTAATTGCAGTACTAGTTGTATCTTTTGTAGCATGGATATATTGTATTGCAATAGCTGTATTAGGTTTGATTTATCAAGCTTATCCAGGACAGGATAATATGTCTATTCTAATTGGCACATTACCCACGGTCGTGACTATGATTACAGCCTTTTTGGGTCCTTTTTTAATGAAAAAATTGACAAGAAAAGGTGCAGTTATAATCAGTTTAGCAATTTCTTTAGTTTGCGGATTGACAATATTATGGATGGATATGTCTTTGATAGGCGTTATTCTTTGTTCTTCTTTGCTCGGAATTGCAGCAGGGTTAATCCCTGCCGCAAATGCCTCAATTGTGACGATTGTTGCACCAACTTCCATAAAAGATAAAGTTATAGGTTGGCATAATGCCATAATGATGCTAGGAATGTCTGCATTTACATTGTTGGCAGGTATATTTGCAAAGAATGGAGATTTTCGCCAGGGCTATAAGGTGATTTTTATTTTAATTCCTGTACTTATAATTACTGTGTTTTTGTATCCTAACGTAGATAAAAATGATTTGACGGAAACAACTTCTGTACGAAAGAAGAATAAGAACGCTCATAATGGTGAGAAAATGCCAGGTTATGTTTTGATATTTTTCATCCTCTATTTGGTAGGGGCAGTTTTTTGGAATGCGTGGTTTGTAAATTATTCAGACTATATTATTAATGAAGCAGCAATAGGGGATGCTAGTGTAGCAGGTATGGTTGGTTCCTTAAGTTCTTTAGCTGGATGTATTGCTGGTTTTTTTGTATCTTATTGGATCAAAGGAACAAAATATTTAAGTATGCCGTTGGCATTTATTCTGACAGGAGCAACAATGTTGTTACCTGGCTTAACACAAAATGTAGTAGGATGTTATGCTGGAGGCTTCTTCTGTCAGTTGTTCAATTTGTTTTTGGTTTCTGGCTTAACCACATATACAGGATTAGCAACGGATGGAAAGCCGTATGCCACTTTGGCTTTGTCTCTCATAACTATTGGTGAAGGTGCGGGTGTATTTTTATGTGGTTATATACTGCCTGCAATGGCAAAATTGTTGGGTAGTGGATCGGGTGCAAATTTGACAGTTGGATCTATTGCTTTAATTATTATAGGTATTATTACAATCTTCTTTATGAAACCAATTCATAATAAAGTATATGGCGAAATAAAGCAAGAACAAATAAAAGGAGCATAAATATCTAAAAAATTATTTTGCATAAACAAAGGAATCGTCATACGATGTTTTTATGATTATAATGAAAACAAATGTGGAGACTCCTTTGTTTGTGTGTTTTTCAATGAAAAATTATTTACTGGAGGTGCAGTATGAGAAGCGGTAAACCTGATCCAAATGGGAAATTACCTTTGAAAGACAAAATAATCTATTCCAGTTGTATTGGACTAGGTGTAAATATGGCTCCTATTGTATTCAGCTATTATCTTACATATTTTTATACAGATGTTTTAGAGATTTTGCCGCCGATTGCTAGTTTTATTTTATTAGGTTCAAGAATTTTCGATACAATAACGGACCTCATTATGGGAATAACCATTGATCGAATAACGTTAAAAAGCGGAAAGTATAGAGGGTGGTTGAAGATAGCCAGTGTTCCTATGTTTGTGGGGCTTGTACTGATTTTTGCTCCGTTTTCCGAGATGAGTGATAGATTCAAGATTTTTTGGGCAATTTTAACATATGGAACGTACGGAGCAATTTGGAATACTATGGCATATGGTCCATCAAATGCAATGCTAGTGAATATGACACAAAATGTAAAAGAGCGCGCATTTATTGTTGGTTTTCGAGAAGTATTTTATAATATAGGGGTTGTGATCGTTGCTTCGTTATTTATGCCTATGGTAAACGCATTTGGGAAGGGTAACGAAAGTATGGGGTTTTTCTTTGCAGCTATGGTTGCAGGAGCTGTAGCATTACTTGCGCAGATATTTAATTTGATTATCCAGCGGAAATATGAATTGGATGAGGATGGTAATCCACTTCAAATTGGCGTTACAGAAGATAAGGGAAAATTGAAATGTTCTGTGTTTTCTGAGATCATGTATTTAAGGCAAAATAAACCTGCCATATTAATATTGATTGGTATTTTTGCCATGAATATTCTGATGACTATAAAGGGAAGTTTGATGATTTATGTGTTTAAGTATTATTTTGCCAAGGAGGATTTTTATTCTCTAGCAATGGCATTTTTTACAATTTCTGCTATAATGGGAGCATTATTCATACAATTTTTTGTCCGGTGGTTTAGAGGAAGCAACCAGGCGTTTCAAGTTATATTGATCGCCAATATTGTGGTAAACATTATGTATTTTTTAATGTGTAGGATAATGGGACGTGAGAATGCAAGCGTTTCTATCCAGTTTCAATCTCTTTTTATGATTTTTTGCGTCTGTGGTTTTTTGCAGGGGGCGCATTATGGATTTCCGAATCTATTGCTACCCAGTACTATAGACTATGGATATAAGAAAACAGGAAGATTACAGGTGGGGCTAATCAATGGGATCAATTCCCTTTGTATTTCCTTAGCTAGTGCGATTGGTGGTTTTTTGACTGCACAGATGCTTTCCGCAATAGGCTATGTTCCGAATATTATGCAATCAGAAAGTACACTACAGGGGATTCTAGTTGTATCAACATTGCTACCAGTGGTACTAATGGCTTTTCAATTGATTCTACAAATGATTTTAAGAAGATATAGAGGAGTTTTTTAGTTTTTATTAGATCTTAAAATTACTGTGTTAATGAAGTGTGGTTTCTTGTGAGGAAATAAATATTCTTTAGTAATAATGTAGTATTTTAAAAAGCAAAAGACTGTGAAAGAGAAAATCTCATAATGAACTATAGTCATAAAGTGAACATAATTTGTAAAGAGAACGCAAATGTAGTATATTGTGTTTCTCTGTAAGAATGAAACATGAGATCCAATGGTGCGTTTCATTTTGCATAAGCTTTTTTGAATGCAGTTATGGCCATATCCACATCTGGTTTTCCTGAGATATTTCATGAGATGATTTTGCGAAAAAAGATCCATTACAATACAGAGATGGTATCAGTTGTCGCCTGCTTTGATATATGTAAAATTACTAACCCAGACATGATTAGGAGCCTTTTGGTTGAAATCTTGTTGGAGATGATTGGTGAATTCGCTATTTTCATTTTGTTTGTGAGGATGAAAAGGCTTTTAGATAGACATCTTTGGTAATTGAAGAGATTTCAACAGGCGTTATACTCGTCCGACGCAGATGTGAATGCCATAATTACGCTGAAGAATATAGGTGATTTTATGTGCTTCAAGCCGTTTGTTATAGTGGGTATAGATTTGAAGAATCTTGGAAGTAATTACTTGATTTTCTTCAGCTCTGTCTGCTGGTACTGAATTGTAATGTTTATAGTAGGTGTTGCGATTGAGGCCTAAGGCACGACAGAGAGTTTTCATGTTATGTTGAAATTTAAGCCTATGAACTGCTTCTAATCGTTGCCTGAGTGTAGCGTGAAGATGGCAATCGCTTTTTTAGTATGAGATTTTCTTCTTCAAGTTGAGCAAGCCATCTTTGAAGCTCTTTGGCTTGTTTGGCAGTCATGACTTCACCATCATCTGTTTCAACGGTTGCGTATTGTTTGATCTAGTGAGTGAGAGCAGTTGGGGACACTGCGTATTCTTTACAAAGGACAGTTTGTATTTTGCTGCCAGATTGATATAGATTTACGAGTGTTCTTTTAAAGTCTTCATCATAGTGAATACCTTTGTTGTTTGTGGACATGTGGATACCGCCTTTTGGTGTTTACTTTGTTGTAACGGATGGTTACTTTTTGTGTCTACTTTTTTAATATAGATCCAAATATTAAAAATTAATACAGTAAGTCAAAAAAACTTAAGAAAAATAGGACGTATCTTTTTTTGCAAAATATTCCTACATCAAGGCATAATCAAGTTCTTTTGATATACTTTTCGCTAAATTAAGTTGGGATGAGTGATCAAAATAGATGACATAGCCGCAAAGCCAGTAAAATCAAGGCTTCCAGCGGTTTTTGAGGGCGATTTTCAAAGCCCCAAAAATTTGAATTTTATAGATGACATAGCGTTTTTGGAGTCAAAAAACGATTTTGAGGCAGTGAGATGAAAAAAAATCTCACTGCCTTTTTCAGTTTTCAGAACTTAACGAAAAAGCGATTTTCAAAATTACAACCCTTTTTTGAAAAAAATTTAAAAAAGTTCTTGAAAAGTGTGAAAATCATGATGAAAAATGTCGCAAAAGTATAAAAAATAAATTTGTATAAGCAAACTGAATATTAAACAATGGAAAAGATATTTGAATTAAGGCAGTGGATGAAAAAAACATCACACTGCCTTTTTTGTTCCCTTAATTCGACAAAATGGGGTTTTTCAAAATTACAACCCTTTTTTGAAAAAAATTAAAAAATTTTTTAAGGAGGTGAGAACCATGAAGGAAGATGTCATAAAAGTATTAAAAGTAAAGCCACATGAACATCCTGAAGTCTATATGCTGAAAAATACATTGGAAGCTATGCAAGAAGCAGTTGGAGGATATATTGACATCTTAGGATTAGATGACAATGTATGTATCTTATTAAATGATGAGGGGAAATTGATTGGCTTAGAAGGCAACAGGAGAATTGGCAGCGATATCATCGTTGGCGATTTTTTTGTTTGCGGCAGTGACGAGGAAGGTAACCTGACATCATTGAGTGAGGAGGAGTTGGATAAATACACAAATTTTTTTTATGAGCCACAGGAGTTTACAAAAGAAGAAATTGAAGAAACGGCTGTGATTGAATTTTACACATTTGAATGAAAAAGGAGAATTTATATTATGAGAAAAACAAACACCACATTCGAAATCAGAGAGTATACCACAAATGTAGATGAACCTATTGTAATCTCCAGAAGTCTTCTGGAAGAAGCAGGTATCAATCCTTATGCGGATATCAATATTCACCTGCAGAACGGCTCCATCCTGATTCAGCCGAAAAGCATTCTTGGAAGACTTCCAGAGGAACTGCTTTTGTTCTATGAGGAAATGGGATTTTCCAGACAAACGGTAGAAATTGTTTTGAACAAATATGCCGAAGAAGCTGGAGGTTTTGATGAATTGCAAAGAAAATTGCAGGAAGAAGTCAAACAGGAATGAAAAAGGTGAGAAAATGCAAAAAATAACAGATTTAAGAGGAATCAAAGATACCGCCAAAGTATTCCTGCACATGAATATAGAAGAAACAAAGTTTTCGCCGTTGGTCATCAAGCATCCGTTTACAGATTCAGCGATGGTTTGTCTGTCGCAGACTGACGGCGAAATTGCCTTTGCCAATATTAATATTATGGAAGATACAAAGGCATTTACCCTATGGAAAGAACAAGTGGAAAAGCAGATTGATACTGCGGAAGATGTGTTTGGGGTATATCACCTCATGACAAAATCTTATCTGCTTGCTTTTTTAAAATATACGGAATCATACTTGTCCAGAGAGGATTTTTCCAAAATGCTTGCAGACATCTGGATTCGGACAGAAGCACCTAATCTTGATCCCAACTTCAAGCAGAAAGAACTGCTGGATCTGTTCCGTAAATCAAAACAGGAGGAGATGATGACAGAAGATGAAATAGAAACACTGCGAAGCCTGCCGGAAACAGTATCGGTTTATCGAGGCGTGACTTCATATAATGCAGGCAAGGTCAAAGCCTTGTCCTGGACACTGGATCAAAAGGTTGCCCAATGGTTTGCCAATCGATTTGGAGAAAACGGTACTGTTTATGAGGCGGAAATTTCAAAGGAACATATTTTAGCGTTATTTAAAGGAAGAAATGAGTGGGAGGTGATTGTGGAACTAGATCACTTGCTTCAGTTATCAGAAGCTTTGGAAGAAAATATGGAAGAACCACAGTTATAAAAACGGGATGGCGGGAACATGAACATTCATGTTCTTTTTTTATGTCAGAAAGGAGAAGGAAATGAAAAGAAAGTATCCCCAGAAGAATAAACAGCGACCAGCGAAAAAACTTCCGCCGGAGAGCAGAGTCCAGCCTCATAAAAAAGTAAAGTATCACAGACGCTCTGATCAGATTTACGGGAGGTAATCCATATGGAAAAAGCATCCCATAAAGCCAATACACAGTGTGCCGAAGACATCGGAAAAGCCATCAACAGTCATTTCGATGGTTTTCATTACCATACAGGCTTTGAGAAAGAACTTATCGAAACCTATGGCATGGAGCGAGTCAAATATGTTGTTGCTTATAACATCCAGCAAAAGCTTCAAGATGGAAGGATCAGCAGAGAGAATAAGACCTGGGCATTGCAGAGCCAAATGAACCAAGGCGAAGGCAACCCCAAACCGGAATATACGATCCATATCCACAGTGGCTTGTTGGATTTATTTGCCAACAGTATTCGAGAACAAGAGCTCAATAATGAAGCAGAAGAAAGCATGAAAGGAGGTGATGCCGATGAAATAGAAGAAACTGATCTGGATATGCAGTTATAAAATTAGAAGAAAAAATAACAGAGTATATCATTTGAAAGGAGAAAAAATATGATTCAAGTGACTTTTTGCAGTAAACAACTTTTTGAAAAGAAAAATGAGGTAGATGTTTCTCTCAGACTTCCCGCAGATGCAGAAACCATGAAACGATATCTGGAAGCAGCTGGCGTCAAGGATATGGCTGATCTTCTGATCGGTGATTTCAGAATCCATGAGCTCTACGCATGGAGCTGTGGAGAGTATCAGGAATGGGACAAAGCTGATCTGAATGAGCTGAACTATCTGGCAGCAAGACTTGAGGAATTGCTTGAGGAAGAACAGGATGAGATGTATGATGCTTTATTGTGTATGCATCATCCGAAAAGTGCTGCTGATATGATCAATCTTTCCTATGGTTTTGAAAAAGTGTCTTATGATCCATCTATTCGAAACGAACAGGAATTGGGAGAATACCTTGTAAAGAACAATCTTTTTGCGGTTCCAGAAGATATGAAATCATTTGTGAACTATAAAAAGGTGGGGCAGATTTATCTTTATACCATGAATCTTTCAAAAGACGCTGGTATGATGCAAGTCAATGAGAATGGCTGTATCTGTGATAGCCACAAGGAGCAGGAAAGATATGGTTATTATGACGGAGTGAATGTTCCAGAGGAATATATGATTCTGACAGAAGAAGTTTTTGAAGATCAAGCACAGCAGCATATTCAAAGCTGAGAACAGACAGAGGGTCTGTTTTTTTTTATTACTTATTAAGGAGGAATTTTATATGATTCGTTTGTATGTGGCAAGTGAAAAGTTGGTAAAAGAGGAAAAAGACATCTGTGTCAGATTGGTGCTTCCGGTAGAGGAAAATGAAATCTGGATTGCTCTTCAGAAGGCAGAAATGGAATCATTAGATGACTGCGAGATTTCAGATGTGGAGTGTGATGTGGAAGAAGCACAGGAGTTTCTGTGTTCTTTGGAGATCAGCAAAGCAAATATCTTTGAGTTGAACGTTTTTGCTGGTCTTCTTTCCGCATTGCCGGAAGATGAATTGATGCTTTATCGCAAGAAGCTAAAAGATCAGCAGCCCAAAAGCCTTGAAGAAGCCATTTATGAGATTTGACAAAGACAGAAAAAATTGCAAAGGAGGTGTAGCCGTTGAATGAAGTGATAAAGCAAATGCAGAAAAGAATTGTGGAAGGCATACAGCTTCCAGATGAGAAACAGCAAAATCAGTTAAGAAAAGATGTGGAACAAGCACTGCAGGAAAGCATCAAGGATTTAGCAGAGCATGGCGGCGGACCACAAGCAGAAGACAGGTTTTGGAAACGATTAGAGCATATTGCAGCCAAAGAGCCGAAAAATCGAATCATATATCAGCACTATCAGGATATTAGTTATTTCTGGCAGTATACGGAAAACTGGTATAGTTGCTATCCGCCGAACTTAAGTGAGGAAGAAAGAGATAAAGCTCTTGGTTATGCGGAATTTAAAAGAAAAAACGTGGAAGACAGAGAAAAGTATATGACCGTCTATTTCCCGTGCGGCAGAATTGGTTTGAAGGGCTTTTTTGTAGACAATAAATTACCTGAAAGCTGTGGGCATACGGTTTATGGAGTTTATTGCGAAAATGAAAAAACATATACCATAGGAGAAATACTTGAAAAACTGCCAAAAGAAGAAATGGATGTATTTCAGCTTAACGAGCTATTTTGCAGGTTTGATAAGCTGCCGAAAGAAATGCAGCGTGTATATGATTTGACGCTTCAATTAAAAGAACCGAGAAATGTAAAGGGAATGATTGATCTTATGGAACATCTTCCGGAAGTCTGTGTGGTAAACGGCATCCAAAATGAAAGGCAGTTAGGCGAGTTTTTGGTGGAAAATGAACTTTTTGATGTTTCATTTCCCGATGAAGTTTTGCCATATCTGGATTACGCAAAAATCGGTAGGGAACATATGCAGACACATCAGGGGAAACTCATTCAAGGTGCGTATGTGGAAGATACTTCCGCTGATAATGTAAATCAATTCAACCAAGAATCAAACGAAGAAAATGACCAAAGTGATGATTATGAAATGAAGCTGTAACAGGAAGGAGTGACAGAGATGGATAAAGGCTCATAGAAACGAGGCGATGAAATATGGTAAACAGTATGATTCCATGGATTGGTGGAAAACGACTGATGCGTGAATTCCTTATTGCACGTTTCCCACCGCATTATGATAAATATGTAGAAGTATTCGGTGGTGCTGGTTGGGTGCTTTTCGCCAAAAAGCCGGAAAGGTTCGAGGTGTATAACGATGCCAATTCTAATTTGACCAATATGTTCCATGTGGTAAAACATAAGCCCATGAGCTTTGTAAAAGAGCTTGGTTTTTTGCCGCTGAACAGCAGAGCTGAGTTTGATTTGATGCTGGACTGGCATAGAAAGCAAGATTTTTCACTGCCATATCAGACAGAAGAAATGGCACTGGCAAAGATTTATCTTTCCCCTATAGATTTTCGGGAGTATAAAGAACTGATCACAACACAGGCTGAACTGGGCGATGTGAGGAGAGCAGCCACATTTTATAAGCTGATCCGCTACAGCTATGCGGCAGGTGGAAACAGCTTCAATGGTCAGCCGGTAAATATCGCCCAGACATACCGCACCATATGGCTTGCCAACCGCAGGCTGAATGAAAATGGCGTGAAGAGTGACAGCGAGATTTTGATGGCTGGCGGAAATCCGGGCAAAGGCGTGATCATACAGAATAAAAGTTTTGAGGTCATCATCGCTTTGTATGACAGTCCAACGACATTCTTTTATCTTGATCCACCATACTTTGGGACAGAAAAGCAATATGAGGAATTGTTTACATTGGAACTGCATTATCTGCTCCGTGAAGTGCTGGGGAAGATAGAAGGATTTTTTATGCTTTCATACAATGACTGCGAGTTTATTCGTGAGCTGTATAAAGATTTTTATATCACGCCTTTTGAACGGCTCAACAGCATAGCACAGAAATATACACCAGGGGGTATGTTCAAAGAACTTGTGATTACAAACTACGATCCAAATCTGAGATTAAACAGTCAGCCAAAACAGCTGACACTGCTTTGAAAAAAGGATTCTATTTTGGAGTTTTTATTGAATGAAGGAGGTATGGATATGACAATCAATTGTTTTAAAACCGTCAGTGCGAAGGGGTTGATTTATCTGCCTGTGGCACTTAGAAGATTCGTTGGAATCCATGAGGATGATGTGGTGCAGATAACCGGAAGGGGCGGGATCATTTTAATCAATAAGGCGGAAGTGACTGCGGAGAATCCTGTGGAGGTGCTGCAGGCAGATTTCCAAAAAGAAAAGGAGGATGCGGAAAAAGAACGAGATCAGATCAAAAATAGAATCAAGCAGTTGTTAAGCGAAGGAAAGTCCTTGGATGAAGTATTGGACGAAGTCCTTCGCTTTTTGTTTTGAAAAGGGGTGACAAGCATGGACATTGAAAAAGCATTGAGGCAGTATCAGAAAACAAAGAATTTTTCTGATGACTGCCAGAGGAAAAAAACAGAACTTTTTGATGATTTTCATGTTCTCCCCGATGACCTGACCATAGAACGCATGGTACTTGAGGAGAAAAGGAAAGAATTAGAAGAAAGGAGGGAATCCGTATGAAAAAAGCAATCTTATGTCTGATTGCGGCAGTATCACTGCTTCTGCCTGTATCGGCTGCGGCTGCTCCTACAGAAACTGGGGTGTCTGCTCAAGAAGCATCTGTGCAGGAAGCATCAGCTGCTGACAGTTCTTTGCCTGTACCCATTTCCGTGGAAAGGAAGAACATAGACGGTGTGGAATATCTGGTCAAGGTTTATGATCTGCCAGCAGATACACCACAGGAGCAGCTGGTGGAAGAAGACTTTGTGTTGGAAGATTTCCTGTTCAGCTATATCGCTGCGGATAAACAGCTCAATGAGAATAAGGACACAAAAGAAGTCACAGAAGACGCTAAGGCAGAAGGCGGTTCCAAAAATCTGGAAGATGTCATCAAACTCTTTCCAGCAACAAAACCTTATGATAAAGACGGATATCAAGGAATATTGACACTGGATACCGGCAGTATCGTCACAGAGGTAGCAGGCTATACCACCAAGAACTATACGGTATCTGCCACAAAGGAATATCCAGGCTTGATGTATGCTGATCCTTCTTACGTTGCTCAGTCAACAATAAAAGACGGATATACATTGCCCTTGACCAATGTCAGCTGGACCGTTATGGGAACATCCCTTGCCGGAGATACTTTGGTACCCACAGAGTATAAGGCAGTAGCTACTTATTCAAAAACATTCAGCTCGCAGGTGCCTACGGGCTATGTATCCACAGCAAGGTACAAAGGCAATGTAACAAAGACAACGGCGGATACGGCAACCTTTACCATCACTTATGCAGGAAAGCTGATGGAAAATGGAATGCCGCCAGTATTAAAAGTAGTAACAGGTATTATTGCAGTACTGCTTTTGGGCTGTGCCATTGCCATGCTTCTGCTTTATCTGAAAAACAGGCAAGGGGCTGATGTGTATAATCTCATTGACAAAGAGTATATCTGCATTGGAAGACAAAATGTCAATCCAAAGCAGCCTGTGATTGATTTGAATGAGTTTGAGGACTTGATCCAAAGCAATGTATTCCAGTTTGTGCTGGACAAGAAAACAACAAAGGCACTTTTCGGCAGGAATATCAGTGTGACCTATAAAGACATGACAGTAAAGCACAGAGTCAATGAGAAAAAAGGAGAATATCGATTTGAACTGGATTTGGGAGGTGTGTTGGATGCGGAATAAAATGAAAACGATGTTGCTTTTGTTTTTATTTTCTGCTGTGGGCTTCTGCGTGCCAGCTTATGCTCTTGACTCAGATTTAAGTTACAATTACAAAACAGAGAATCAAGAGGAGTTTGTTATTGTGGGAAAATCTAATATCAATATCCAAGGAGAAATACCGGATTATCTCAGGGATATTTATGATGTATCACCGCAGACAGTCTATGATTCAGAGTACGGTGCCAATGTAGTGGAGCCAAATGCACCATCCATTAACAACACTACATACGCACCAACCAATGCACCAATCAATCCTTATACCAAAAGTCCAAACAGTCTGATCACAGGTGCAGTCTATGGCGGCGGTACCAGTGGAAGCTACACAGCAGATATTTCTTCAGACGGCTATGTGACAAATGAGATTCCGGAACAGGTATATGACGAAGTTTTGCAGTATCCCTTAACAACCCTTGAGCAGGTACGAAACAGCGATGGGAGCATTGGCGTATTGAAGATTCCAGAAATTGGGCTGATGGTAACCGCCTATGACGGCGATACCTTCACAGCCATGAAAAAAGGTGTGGGACATTTGGCTTCTACTTCCTGCTGGAATGGAAATATCGGTTTGGTAGGGCATAACAGAGGCACCAATGACTACTTTGGAAAACTGAAAAAACTGGATATCGGCGATGAAATGACCTATACCACAAAACTTGGCACAAGAACCTATGTGGTAAAATCCATTACAAAGATTGCCGATACAGACTGGTCAAAACTTCAGTACACCAGTGACAACCGCTTGACATTGATCACCTGTGTGGAAGATGTGGGCGATCAGCGTCTTTGCGTGCAGGCAGTGCAGAAATAATCTTTTGCTTGCAGTGTAAATGCTTTTCCAATATAAATGATATTGAAAGGAAAACAAGGGGAAGGAGGCGAAATAAATATAGAAAGACTTTGACAGAGTATATGGTTTCCAATTGATTCAAAATGCAGTGAAAAAGAAAAAGGAGCGTGAAAAATATGAAAAAACGATTAGCAGCCATATTGGCAGCCACAATGGTATTAGGTACAGTACCATGTGCTTTCGCTGCTGACCAGATCACAGTTACAGTTGATGGGGAAAAGGTCAATTTTGAGGATCAGCAGCCAGTGAATATTGATGGTCGTATCATGGTTCCAATCAGAGATGTAGCAGAAAAAATGGGCTGGGAAGTGGAATGGTTCACATATTACGGAGATACGGTTGTAGATGGCACATTCCAAATAGAACATTCAGCTATCTTTACAAAGCCGATTGCATCTACTGATAGATATATGGCAGGCTATCACAGCAGTCTGAACATCGAAGATAAAACAAAAACAAAGTCAGTTTGGGGTGCAACACATATTTTGACACAAGGTGAAGATTTACCAGTTTCTGCTCCCGCAAAAGTAATCAATGATCGTACATTAGTAGGAATCAGAGATTTGGCAGATTGTATGTATGCAGATGCTCAGTGGGATGCAGAAACAAAAACCGTTGCAATCAAAACTACTCCAACTGAACAACTGCCACAATACAATGAAATCTTGGCAAATGTTGCTTCGGTGAAGAACCAAGAACAACAGGAAATGCCAGAAACAAAGCCAACTCTTACGATTGAAGAGGAACAGCGTCAAAGAACAGAAAAATATGCAGCAGAACAAAACGCAAAACGTGATGAAATAGCAGAAGAAGTCATTCGTCTTACCAACGCTGAACGAGAAAAGGCAGGATTGAATCCACTTAAGCTGGATGATTCTCTAATGAAAGCTGCGGATGTGCGAGTCAAAGAAATGGGAGAAAGTTTTTCACATACAAGACCAGATGGCAGCAAATATATAACTGCGGCACAAGAAGCTGGGTATTCCGGTAGTTATGTAGGAGAAAATGGCAGTGCTGGCAAAAGCACAGCAGAATATATAGTCAGCTCGTGGATGAACTCAGAAGGACACAGAGAAAATATCTTGAATCCAAATTATAACTATATTGGAGTTGCTTACAACTACAATATAGGCTCTGAATATGGCAGTTATTGCGTACAGATATTTGCAAGATAACAAATAGAAGTGAATAGTGCAGGCAAAAAAGAGATACAAAAATCAATTGTATCTCTTTTTTTAATGCCAAAAATCAATAAGGAGGGAACCTAAATGTGTAAAACAAGAAGAATCATTGCTTTTTTGCTGGCGATGCTCATTGCCATTCCAACAATCTCCTTGTCAACGGTTCGCGCTGCCGAAGAAGGCAGTGATATCACCAAAATTACTGTTGTTAAAGGCAAGGATATCAATGATATGCTGTATGGCGGAAAAAAAGTGCTTCATTCCTCCGCATGGTGGTACGATGCGGAGGGTAATAAAAATCCAGCATTTTGTGTTGATCCCAATAAGGCTGGTCCTGGAGAATACTTTGCTGGAAAGTATGATTTGAATGTGGCTGGTGCAGAAACAAATGAAAAAGTTGCCGCCATCATCAATAACAGTATTCCATATAAGACGTATCAGGAATTAGGTGTAAACAGTGAAGAAGAAGCCTATGCTGCTACAAAGGCAGCCATTTGGTGTGTGATTGGTGTGTCAAATTATACAAATAAAGATGCGTGGGATTGTCCTAGTAATCCGAACGTAAAAAAATTATTTGATAAACTGGTTGATCTAGCTTTGAATAATCCAGAACCGGTAAAAGCTGCGGTATATGGCACAATTAAAGTGGATGAAGAACCAGTGGAAGAAGAAAACTACTTTGTGCAACGCTTTCAAGTGCAGGAAACAAGTAATTCTGGAAAGAAAATCACAAAGTATAAGGTCGAATTGACTGGTGATTATCCAGTTGGAACAATCATTACAGGTGAAGACGGCATCGAAAAAACACAGTTCAAAGGTGATGAAACATTTGCAATCCGTATTCCCAAGACTTCTGTCCCTGTTGGTGGCAGTGTGGAAGCAAATGTAAAGATTTCGGCAAATCTGTATTCCAATGTTATCTTGATCGGCAAGCCTTTGAATGGACTGGATGGCAAAGTGCAGGATATGGAAATTGGGATGCCGAACCAGCCCATTACTATTAATGCCAAAATGGTAATTGGAGTACCAGATATTCCTGGTAATCCGGGTGATGGCAAACTAAAAGTCATCAAGCTGGATGCCACAGATAATGCAACCCCTTTGGCAGGTGTAACATTCGATTGTTATAATGCACAGGGGCATTTAATTGATACAGGTACCACAGATGAATCTGGTATTTGGGAACCAAATATTACGGAGTCTGGTACCTATACGGTAGTAGAACGCTCTACCAATAATAGATATCAGCTGACTGAGCCAACCACTTTGGTCATTACGGTAGAGCCGGATCAAACAGCAACGGCAACATTTCGTGATTATCCGCCGCATATTGTGGTGACAGAAAAAGAAGATGCAGAAACAGGTGAACCAATTCCTGGTGTGCAGTATGAAATCATGCAGATCGATGGAAAAGGGGCTTGGAGAGCAACAGGCAAAACCGATGCAGAAGGAAAAATCACATGGGAAGATGTACCAGACGGTACCTATCTTGTAAGAGAAGTATCCACCGTAGAAGGTTATATCTTGGATCAGACACCTCAATATGTAACCGTAAGAAATGGACAGGCTGCCGGATTAAAATTTTTGAATAGTAAATTTCCAGGCTTGACTATCACCAAGATCGACCAGCAGACAGGCGAAGTCATTACTGATCCAGCTACTTTCAAAGTAGAACAGGTAGATGGTAGCTACACAACCACAGTTACAACAGAAAATGGTGTTGCTACACTGAAAAATGTACCCGTTGGTACATATAAAATCACAGAAGTAACTGCACCTGAAGGATACGCATTGGGCGATTGCCCTCAGACCGTATATCTTGGCAAAGACAAGAATATTCAGGTGGTGATGAAGAACCTGAAGAAACCTGTACTTACCATCGAAAAGATCGACGGACAGACAGGTGATCCAGTACCAGGCACCAAGTTTGAAATCAAGAAATCCGACGGAACTGTGATCGGTACCGTAACGACAGGTGCAGATGGCAAAGTAACAGTCGGTATGAAAGGCGGCGAACTTGGATACCTCGATCCCGATGTATATACTGTAACAGAAGTATTTGTACCAGAGCCTTATGTGCTGACAGGCGAACATCAGGATATCAGACTGAATGCAGGTGATAGCAAGTCCTTGTTATTTGCAAACCTTGAAATGCCCAGTATCACAGTTGAAAAATACGACGAAGAAACAGGTGAAAAATTACCAGGTGCTCAGTTTGCTATTTATGAGCAGGCAGACACCGCACGTCCAGTTGTGGAAGGTATGACTGACGAAAACGGTAAATTTACATCTGGCTATATCAAACCAGGTACTTATGTGGTCAAAGAACTGAATCCACCTCCTGGATATATGTTCTCTGATAAAACAAGCCCTGACAGAGTGATTGTTGCGAAACCTGGCGATGGTGAAATCATCGTGAAGGTAGACAATATCAAATTACCGGAGCTGACCATCAAGAAAATCGACTCTGTGACCAAAGAGCCGATTGCGGGGGTTGTGTATGAAGTCAAAGAAGTGGATGATACCAGCGTACAGCCTACAACGGCTACTACCGATGAAAATGGTACGATTGTAATTCCTGGGCTAAAGGCAGGTACATATGAAATCACTGAGATTTCTACGCCGAAACCCTATATTTTGAACAGTACACCGCAAAGAGTCAAACTGGAAGCAGGCGATCAAAAAACACTAATGTTTGAAAACATCAAATACCCTACATTGATCATCGAGAAAACAGATTATACAACCAACAAGAGTATTCCAAACACCACATTCAAGATCGAGCATGAGGAAGACGATGGTGCAATTACAACAGTCGGTACATTCAAGACCGATGAAAATGGCAGAATCAAACTGCCGTATGTAGAACCTGGCTGGTATATCGTAACAGAAACCATTCCAGCACAGGGTTACCAGAAACCGACAAACCCTGTAACTCGTATTTACTTGAATCCTGGCGATAACTCTTATCTAAAGGATGATAATATCGCAGGTGGTGGCGGTACTGGTGGCACAGGCGGCGGTACAACCACCGAAGGTATTGAAATCACCAGTGGAAATGATTACGAAGTGGTAGACGGTATCGTAAACTATCCTCTGAACAGTTTGGTCATCAAGAAAGCAGACGCCAATACAGGTGAAATGCTGGATGGTGCAACCTTTGAAGTATTCCGAATCACAGGGGAAACAAGTGGTCAAAACGGCAAACTGATCTGCACGGCAACAACTGATCATTCCGGTGTTATTGTTATCACTGGATTGGAAGCAGGTGCTTATGCGGTCAGAGAAACAAAAGCACCAAACAACTACATTATTGCGGAAACAGATATGCAGACAGTCAATATGAAAGCAGACGGAACATCTGTTGTGGAAGTAGTATTCCGAAACTATCCTTACGGCTCTCTGCTCATCACAAAAGTAGATGCTTTGACCAATAAACCGTTGTCCAATGCCACTTTCCAAGTAACAACAGGTGATGGAACGGTGGTTGGAAACAGCAACGGTATGTATACTACAAACAGTGATGGCGAAATCCTGATTCCAAATCTGAAACCAGGCAGTTATGTAGTAACTGAGCGCATTGCACCAGAAGGGTATGCCTGCGATACAAAACCGCAGACCATTGAAATTGGTACAGATGGTGCTACATACAAAGTGCATTTCCAGAACCAGCCTATGTGCTCTCTCGTGATTTTGAAGAAAGACGCAGATAACGGTAATCCATTGTCTGGTGCGCAGTTTAAGGTAACAACATCCAAAGGCGATGTCATTGGAAGAAACAATGGCATCTTTACCACAGACAGCAATGGCTCCATTACGATTTCCTACCTCGCTAAGGATAGTTATATTGTAGAAGAAGTAAAGGCGCCGGATGGCTATGCGTTGGAGGAACAGTCCAAAACCATCGCGTTGGATTATGGCAAAACTTATACATTGGAGTTCACCAATAAAAAGATGACTTCTCTTGTCATTAAAAAGGTGGATTCCATCAGTGGTGAACCGCTTGTTGGAGCAAAATTTGCTGTGGAAAAGCAAAATGGGGAACACGTAGGCGAGTACACTACAGATAATACCGGTACCATTCTGCTTCCGACACTTGATCCGGATTGGTACGTGGTAAGAGAAACAAAAGCACCAGAAGGATACATCCTGGACGAAACACCAAAAACCGTTGAGGTAAAAACAAATGTGCCAACGGTGGTGACATTTGAAAACAAGCCGCTTTCAGGAATCAAAATCGTGAAAACAGATTCCGAAACAGGAGAACCGTTGGAAGGTGTATCCTTCTCAGTTTCTAAAATGAATGGCGAAAAAATCGGAACTTTCAAAACAGATAAAGAAGGTATGGTCTATATCTCTGATTTGGAAGATGGCTACTACACTGTAACAGAAACAGAAGGTTTGGAGAATTATCACTGGGACAAAGAACCGAAAACGGTAGAAGTGAAATCCGGCAAACAAACCATTTTGGAAGTGGAAAATCAGCCATATTCCGGTTTGGTCATTGAGAAAACCAACAGCAGGACCGGCGATCCTATTGAGGGTGTAGAATTCCTTGTGACAAAATTCAACGGTGAGCAGATCGGATACTATGAAACAGATGAATCCGGTTTGATTGTCATTGAAGGTCTGGAAGAAGGCACATACTTGGTAAAGGAAACAAAAGAAGCCAAAGGATACAAACTTGATAGCGAAGCCAAAGAAGTGGAGATCAAAGACGGGAAGAGAACAACGTTAAAAGTGGAGAATGATCCAATGTCTTCTGTATTGATCCATAAAATCGATTCTGTCACAGGCGAAGGCATTCCAGGAGTAAAGTTCCTGTTATATGACAGTGACAATGAACCAATCGGTCAGTTTGAAACCGATGACGAAGGCTATATCTGGATCAGAAAAGAATTGCCGGAAGGCAAGTACAAACTCAGAGAATTAGAGCCTGCAGAAGGATATATCTCTGACAACAGCGAGAAAACATTCTATGTGCAGAAAGGCAGAACAACAGAAATCGAGTGGGAGAATACACCGGAAGTCGGTCAGATCGTTATTACAAAACGTTCTTCTGAGTTCAATGAACTGACAGGTCTTCCTGCCGGTTCTCCATTATCTGGCGCGGTATTTGAAATCTATAACACCACAGGAAATCTGGTAGATAAGATTTCTTCTGGCAGCAATGGTGTTGCGGCATCTAAGGGATTGCCCGTAGGTGTCTACACCATCAAAGAAGTATCAGCACCAAGATATTACGCTTTGAATGATAAAACACTTTTGGCAGAAATCAGGCACAACGGCGATATCGTCAGATTTGAAGTGCTGAACAGCAGCATTTCTTTGAACTTGACCATTCAGAAAAAAGGACCAAACGCCGCATCTCCTGGACAGACCATCCAGTATGACATTTATGAAGTGCAGAACGGCTCCTCCGGCACTTTGGAAAACTTCTATATTCATGACAGGATTCCAACAGATGCCACAAGAGCGTTGAAGATCGTCACAGGGACATATTCCGAAAGAATGTATTATAAGATCACTTATAAAACGAACTACAGGGATTATCGTGTGCTTGCGGAAAATCTTCTGACAAAGAACAGCTATGAATATAGCCTCCATCCAAATGTACTTGGCTTGGCAAATGGGGAATATGTAACAGATGTGCGTCTGGAATTCCCGAAGGCAAGCCCTGGTTTTAAGATGCTTGAAAATATGTCTGTATTCTGTCAGGTAATGCCGAATATGCCGAAAGATTACCGTATCGTCAATAGAGCAGATGTAGGAGGAAGATACGGCAATGAATGGGAAAGTGCAAAGACCAGCTGGAACACAACGGTGTGGACTGTGAATACACCGCCGGTAACGCTTCCCAAAACAGGTTATTGATAAAAAAGCAATGAGTAAATAAAATAGTTTTGAGAAATATGGGGCAGTCTTCAGGCTGCCCCTTTTCTATGAAAGGAGAGAAGAACAATGGCAGTAAGATGGAAAAGGGTATTTTTGCTGACAGTGGTTGTGCTTATGGCAGTGATTCTATTTGCACCGCCAGTATTTGCGGCACCGGATAGTGGTCAGGTTTCCACAGCCATTGAAAGCACTTGGAAAACAGCAGCAACACAGATCAAAACCGTAACCAATAACGTTATCTTTCCAGTGGTGGATTGTGTGCTGGCAATTCTGCTTTTTGTCAAATTAGCTATGGCTTACTTTGACTACAAAAAACATGGAGAATTTGATTTTGCACCAGTGGCAATCCTGTTCTTTGGTCTGGTGTTTGCCATTACAGCACCGACTTATATTTGGAATATTCTTGGAATTTGAAAAAGAAAGGAGCTGAAATTATGGGATGCTGGGGTGTAAAAGCATTTGAATCAGATGAAGGTCTGGATACCTTGGAATGGATCAGAAACCATATTCCGGAAGACGGCTGTCTGCGCTTAAAGGAATTGTTGGAACAGCTGAAGTTAGACGAATGGTGCAGACCGCCTGCTGCGGAAAACGGAGAGTCCCACAGCAGTACAATGCTGATTGCGGAACTGATGGAAAGCTTTCAAAATGGTACCATAGACGAATGGGAGTATCTCCCGAATAACCCCTTTGAAAAAGTGGTTTCGTTTCTTGTGGACAAGGAATCCGTTAAAGAGATGTGCGAGTATCTTTCCAAAACATTGGAATCCGCAAGAAAAAATACGCAGGACAATCAATGGAACGGGTGGTTTGAAGAAACCAACTGGAACAAATGGCAGGAACATATGGAAAGCCTGATTGAAACTATGCGTAAAATTTTGGAGCAAGACGAAGAGGTGCTGGAACTGATACCGCAGACGGAACAGGAGATCTCAGAGGAACACATAGAAGGTGGTATGAACATGGAATAACAGAAAGCGAAGGTGATGAAAAATATGTTTGGCTTAGACTTTGCCGTAGACGGTGTGCTGGATCAGTTTTGCGACTGGATCTATGGCAAACTGATCACATTCTTCGGTGAGTTTTTCAGTATGATCAATATGATGGGGGCGGAACTTTTTGAGCTGGATTGGATCAAAGCAATCCTGCTCTTTTTTTATTATTTCGCCTGGGTGTTGTATATCGTTGGTATTGTAGTGGCTGTGTTTGACACAGCCATTGATGCACAGAGAGGAAAAGGAAGTTTTCAGGACTTGGCGTTAAATATCATCAAAGGTTTTTTCGCCGTCAGCCTGTTTACTGTAGTACCTATCGACCTTTATGTCTTCTGCATTAATCTGTCAAATGAACTGATTGGTGCCATTGCTGGTATGTCGGATTCACCAGGAAAACTTGGTGCCATTGCTACTATGGTGCTGGGCAGCTTTGAAACGCCTGGTGCCAATGTGGTGGTGTCTATCGTGTTTGTCATACTGATTGGATATGCGGTCATCAAGGTGTTTTTCGCAAACTTAAAACGAGGCGGTATCCTTCTTGTCATGATGGCAACCGGCAGTCTTTATCTGTTCAGTGTGCCAAGAGGATATGGGGATGGATTCGTATCCTGGTGCAAACAGGTAGCAGCTCTTTGCCTGACAGCGTTTTTACAGACCATTGTACTGGTTGCAGGGCTAGTCACCTATAACGCAAATATGTTACTGGGTATTGGATTGATGCTTTCCAGCACTGAAGTGCCGAGGATCGCACAGAACTTTGGATTGGATACCAGTATGCGTTTCAACGCAATGAGTACGGTATATTCTGTAAATTCCGTAGTCAATATGGCACGTAATGTAGGAAGAATCGCAGGCAGATGAAAGGAATGAGTTTTATGAATTGGGCAGACAAAGGAAGAAGAATGGCGGAAAGAGCAAGAGAACTGTTCCCACCAGGTACAAGAATTCAATTAATTCATATGGATGATCCATATAATCCGGTGCCTGATGGAACAAGAGGAACGGTCAAGTTTGTGGATGATATGGGAACCGTATTTCCTGATTGGGATAACGGCAGAGGTCTTGGTGTGGTATACGGTGAGGACAGTTTCCGAAAGCTCACACCAGAAGAATTGTTGGAAGAACAGCAGAAAGAAGACATAAATCAAGACACAGATATGGGTATGAACATGGGAATGTAAGGGAGGTTTTTGAAATGAAACTGGTATATATCTGTTCTCCATTAAGAGGAGAACCGGAAAAAAACATAGCAAAGGCGAACGAATACGCCAGAGAAGAAGCAATGAAAGGCAACTGTGCCATCGCACCACATTGTGTTTTCACACAGTTTTTAGACGATGAAGTCCCGGAAGAACGCAGTCTGGGACAGGAAATGGGGAAAGCACTTCTTTGCAGGTGTGATGAACTTTTGGTTTGCGGCAGCATCATTTCGGAAGGAATGCGTGAGGAAATCAAAACTGCTTATGAGAACGGCATTGATGTTTTAGGCAGAGATTTGTCCATTGCGGATATAGAAGATGCGGTGTTTGGAGAAACAGAGCAGTGCTGTGAGATGGTATAGAAGGCAGGTGAGAAGCGATGTATATTTATCCGGAAAACCTGAAAGGCAAAAGCACCATGTTCCTTTGGACATTGCGAGATATGCTGATCATCATCATAGGTGCAGTCCTGTCAGCTGTCTTTGCGGCAGCTCTGGACTGGATTGTGCCTGGTGTTCTTATTGGCGTGTTCGCCTTTTTGACACTGCGTATTGACAACGAGCTGAATATCTCGGACTATATCCGCTTTGCCTTTCGATTTTTTGTGACAACACAACAGATTTTTTATTGGAGGTTTGCCGATGACAAAAATGAGAATTGGAAAGAAGAAATCTACCAGAGAAGAAATAGGCGCCAGAAATATTGATGCACTTGGCGTGGAAACATACGGCAATGACTATTTGGTTTATTTTCTGGTGCAGCCGGATAACATTGCAGTACTATCAGAAACGGCAGTAAAAACAAAGATCATGGCGATGTCCAGTGTCATCAAAGGGCTGGACTCCATTGAGTTTTCCTGCATCAATTCCAGAGAAAACTTCGACCAGAACAAAATGTTTTACAAAGAGCGTCTGGAGGAAGAAGAAAGCCCCAAGGTGCGAGAAATATTGGAAAAAGACCTGATCCATCTGGACAGGGTGCAGATACAGACAGCTTCTGCAAGAGAATTTTTGTTTATCCTCCGTTTTCGCAATTACAATCCAGAAACAAATGAAGTGCAGACAGGCATCAGCAGAATGACAAAGCTGTTGAAGGACGCAGGATTTTCCTACCGCCAGGCAAGTAAGGAGGACATCAAAAGGCTCTATGCTGTTTACTTCGTCCAGAATATCACGCAAGTTTATTTCGATGACTATGACGGCGAAAGATTTGTAAAGGGGGATGGATACCGTTGAAAATCAGCAGAACAAAGAAAACAAAAGCCTATATTCCAAAAACGGAAGAAGAAAAAGAGCAGGTCAGGATCAAAGAGTTTTTAGATATGTGCGCGCCTTCTGTGCTGAAGTTCTACCCTGATTACTATATCTGCGGTAGCAGTTTCAGAAGCACATGGGTGGTGCGTGAATACCCAACAGATACAGAAGAACAAGCACTTTTAAGGCATTTAGGTGACCGTTCTGGTGTTACGCTAAGAGTCTACACCAGACACGTTACACCAGCGGAAGAAAGAAAAATCATTTCCAACGCAGCCAGCAGGAACAGAATGAACCGTTCTTCCGGCAACATACAAAAGGAGATTATTGCAGAATCCAACTTAAACGATGTCATGAACCTGATCGCACAGATGCACAGGGACAGAGAACCGTTGGTACATTGTGCTGTGTTTATTGAAATATCAACGCCTACACTGGAAAAGCTGAAGGAAATGCAGGCAGAAGTGGAGGCGGAGCTGACACGCTCTAAGATATCTGTTGACAAGCTGTTTTTGCGACAGAAAGAAGGCTTTGAGAGTACACAGCCCTGCGGAAACAATGCTTTCCATGAGCAGTTCGAAAGAGTCATACCAGCAACCAGCGCTGCTAATCTCTATCCATTCAACTATTCAGGGAAAGCCGATCCGCAAGGCTTTTATATCGGACATGACAAATATGGAAGCAACCTTTTCATTGATTTTCAAAGAAGGACAGACGATAAAACCAATGCCAATGTCTTGATACTTGGCAACAGCGGACAGGGCAAAAGCTATCTCATGAAACTGCTTCTTTGTAACATGAGAGAAAGTGGTATGGATATCGTCTGCCTTGATCCGGAGCTGGAATATAAAGATTTGGCAGTCAACATGGATGGCTGTTATATCGACTTGATGGAAGGCGAGTACATCATTAACGTGCTGGAACCAAAACGCTGGGAGGAAGACAGCGGTTCCGTACTGCCAAGACATATTTCATTCCTTCGTGATTTTTTTCGTGCTTATAAAGACTTTACCAGTGCGGAAATCGATGTGCTGGAGATATTTCTGGAAAAGCTGTACGAAAGCAAAGGCATTACAGAGGATATCGACTTTTCAGAATTAAAACACACAGACTACCCTGTGCTGGCTGACCTATATGCTTTGGCTGAGCAGGAGTTGAACCAATACGAAGAAAGAAAGGGTAATATCTATACCAGAGAAACAGTCAGAGATTTATGCTTGAAACTGAAATCCATATGCATTGGTGCTGACAGCAAATTTTTCAATGGACACACCAACATCACAAGCAATCGATTTATCTGTTTTGGCACAAAGGGCATTACAGATGCAGATACGGCGATACGAAACGCTATGCTGTTCAATGTCCTTTCTTTTATGTCTGATGCCCTGCTGTCCAAAGGGAATACAGCGGCATTTATTGATGAGCTGTACCTGTTTTTGACTAACATGACTGCCATCGAATATATCCGAAATGCCATGAAGCGTGTGCGTAAAAAAGGTAGTGCAGTTATTATTGCCAGCCAGAATATCGAAGACTTCAACAGAGCTGATGTGAGAGAAATGACAAAACCCATGTTTGCCATTCCAACACATCAGTTTTTGTTTAACCCAGGGAATATCTCCAAGAAGGAATATATGGAAATGCTCAGGCTGGATGATTGTCTGTTCGACCTGATCAGCAGTCCTTTAAGAGGTGTCTGTGTGTTCCGCCATGGCTCAGAAGTTTACCATCTGGTAGTAAAAGCACCGCAGTATAAAGAGGATTTGTTCGGAAGTGCAGGAGGTAAGTAATGATAAATAAGAGAAACAACGAAATAATCTGAAATGAAAATCAGAGAAGGGAGAGATAAACATGATGGTAGATGCAAGAAACGAAGACTTTGAATTGGCAGAAATTGATAATGTTGTGGTGATTTTTACCAATGCACGTATTGATCGAGATACGGTGCCTTTTGATTTATACTGCTATGATGTCAGAGAGTCAGAGGGCTTTAGTGGCGATCCAGTTATGCTGGAGAAGGTTGTTGTTGTAAACCATTGGGGAACTGTTCTCTCAAAAAAAACGTTTCCCTTGGAAGATGATGCATACTATCCGTTGAAAGACGGCATCAATTATCTGGGAGAAACCTGTACGATGGATGAGTTTATGGAAATGAATCCAGAAGACGAAATGGATGTTATGTTTTAAGAAATAAAAGAAGGTGAGGCAAATGGTAAGTCCTATGGCAGTTGCCGTTATGACGAAGAAAGCGTTGGAGCTGGCAGAAGACAAACGAGTGCGGACACTGCTGGCAAGTATCGTGGCAGGTATTGTAATCGTGATGCTGATACCGCTGCTGGTTCTGGTTTCTATCTTCAATACACAAGCAGGATTCAGTCAGGAGGTGGCAAGAATCGTATTCGATGGCGGACCCATTCCCACAGACATTGACGCAGAACTTTCCAAAGCTATGGAAGAAATGATAAGTTCCTTTGAAAAACTGGATCAAACAATAGAATCATTGGAAGAAGAAGGATTTGACGATATCAAAGTCAAGTCCTTTTTTTATATCCTCTATTTTACAAAGAATATGACAGACTTTGATGAAGAATTCTATACGGGCTTTGTGGATTGTTTTGTGGGTGAAAAAGAAGATGACGAGATTTATGAGGAACTAAAAGATTACCTTTCCTATGAGTTTACGGAAACAGAAAAGGTGGAAATCAGAAATCTATATCTCTTTATCAAGTATGGATATGCCACAACAGATAAAATTACAGGCATTCCTGGGGAAGCATTCAACGATGCCACATTCGCACAGTTGATGCAGGAAGCCACGAAATATATCGGCTTTCCGTACCAATGGGGCGGAAGTACACCAGAAACCAGCTTCGATTGTTCTGGCTTTGTGTGCTGGGTATATACCCATTCAGGAGTCCATAACCTGCCCAGAACAACAGCACAGCAGATTTATAACCAGTGTACACCGGTGTCAAAAGACGAGGTCAAGCCAGGAGATTTGGTGTTTTTTACAGGAACATATCAAAGCAGCAACCCCGTAACTCATATTGGAATCTATGTTGGGGACAATCAAATGTTGCATTGCGGCGATCCCATCGGCTATGCAAACTTGGGGAATTCCTATTGGGTGAAGCATTTTTATGGATTTGGCAGATTGTAAAGGAGTGTGAAAAAGTATGATTGAAAAAATTACAGTAGAAGAATTGAAACAGATGCAGGAGAAGGAAGGCATTGTTTTCCAAGGATGCGGCGGAGAACTGCAGGAATGGGAAGATGGTGTCAATGAATTATTGACAGAATCAGGTATCCTGTTGGACGGTGATACATTCAAAAATGTATATGCTTTTGAAAATGAGGGACTGACCAACCTGTTTTTTGATATGGAGGGCGTCAAACTAAATATGGGTAAGCTGGCGATCTGGAGGATCAATACCCACCAGCAGTTTGGCGGTACATGGCTCAGTGATTACCTCGCAAATAAATTTGAAATGGGGGAAGAATTGAAATCTTCTATGGAGCCGGAGCTTTAAGAAAAGGGGTGAAACAGTATGAACCAAGAAAGAAAAACACATTTTGAAAGTTTGATGGCAAAGCTGGAAAACTTCCGTGAAGAGGAAATCCAAGTGCTGCAGGAATATCTGGAGCCGGTTTTTGAGGTGAGAGAAAAAATATTATCTTCGTTTTCCGAGGAAAAAGCAAGCAGCAGATTCTCTGTTGGAGAGATTTCGGATGAGCTGATGTATGTGAATTTGTTGGAAGATCTGCTTCAGACAGATGAGAGGATATCAGAATGCCGAATGGATTTTGATGCCTGTGATATAATCCTCTACCATAAGCAACCAGAACATTCCTATGACAGCATGAAAACAACAGAGCAAAAATATGAAGGCGTAGCAGCCATGAATCTGTTTTATCGCGAGCTAGGAGATGCGATGTTTTACTATAACCCTGATGAGCCAAACAAAGGCTGTGTGGTAATCGAGAAAATCATTTCTCTTAGTGACGAGGACTTCTGGTTCTTTGGAGAAAACATCAGGCAGGAGGCTTCCTTTATTGCGGATAACGAAGAACTGCAGTATTTTGATCAGCAGATGACTTTGCACTGCCTGTTTATCCAAAAAGAGGATGCGGAGTTTGGTGTTTTGATCAGCCATGACCAAAAAAGTGGTGAAGTTTATTCCGGTTATCTGCCTAACTTGGATCAGTTTCAGGAGATTGGGTGTGAGATTTCAGAAAAAGAAGACTATGTGGAACCGCAGATGTGACCGAAAAAGGAGGTGGATATCATGAAACTTTCTGCGATACAGGTTAAGTTTGAAACCAGCAAGTACTTGGCATTGAAGCGATATGCGGCAAAAAAAGAAGTATCTTTGGAGCAGGAACTGGAAGAAACACTGAACAGGCTGTATCGAAAACTGGTGCCGCCAGATGTCCGAGAGTATATTGAAGAAGGCGAAGAAATGGAAAGAGCAAGTAAACCAAAAGCGAAAAACGAAGAAAAAGAACCTGGGAAAGAACAGAATCAAGCAGAACAGCCGCAGGATAGCCAATCCGTTTAAGGGCAAGAGAGCAGCTGACATCAGCTGCTCTCCTCTGTGAAAAACCGATTCAGATATAGACGGAAGATTTCTTGATCCGTTTCCAAATCTCGTGACAGGAAGCGTTTCGTGATTTCAATGACAATACCTTGGCGAAATAGCTGCATCAAAGAACAATGAAGAAAACAATTTATTAGTTGCTGTTGAAACTTTTCCCAAACACTTTTTCCCAGATATTCTATGAGTTTCTCTTCTGTTTGCCTGAAATCGACTAGGTCAACAGATAGATGATAAGAATGCATATATTCATTATAAAACTCTTTCAGGGCTTGTTCTAATAAGGAATCTGCCAGTGCAGTCCAGCAAAGTTCCATTTCAGTGGAAGGCTCCTGACAATCAAACATGAGTATGGAACCGTTGTTGTTTTCTAAATCATCCTGTATTTTCTTCTGCAAATCCGAAATGGATTGATAAATTTCATCTTCCAAAGCGCAGAAATCCATTTCCACAATCAAGCGAAAAAACATGGATAGATAATGATTGAGTAGATAATTTTTCTGTCCAAGAAGCCGATGAAATTCTTTTGCGGTACGAAAAATATCTGAGAACGCTGATGTGTTTTCAGATTGGTGCGAAAGAAAATATTGAAACATATCCATAAATAAAAACCACCTGTTCACCAAAGTCGGCAAAGCCGCTTGTGGTATATAAACTCTGTTGACGAAAGGTGTCAAGAAGAAAATGAAAAGTAGTTTAACATTTTAGAAAATAAATATGATATAATAAAATTCAATGTAGGAGGTGAGAATGATGAAATACATTTTGATGCATAGAGAAATTGAAGTTGCAGAAATTGAGTTGGATGAATTATCCCATATTACAAATATATATGAGGTGTACGCAGAGGAACATTTTCCTGTGGGAACCCTTGGAAAACATGGCGTTGATAAAACTATGCTGGCAAAGTGGTGGGCAAAACGTTCTATACCTGCAAGCCGTTCAGGTCTAAGGGAAACTTTGGATTTGCTGCATATGTCAGTTCCACAAGAACTTTTAGCAAAATGTTATGGACTCAGTCTCTCCGATCAGTACTGGATATCCCCAAAGGATAAACCGTTGATGTGGAAGGAAATAAATTTTTTCGATCATGATTTTTCTGAAGATGTAGGAAACCTTTTGTTCGGATATGGTGAATTTTCAGACAGCATGAGTTTGATTTCACCAGATAATACGTCTGATGGTCAGTTGATTAAGAAGTGGAAGATTGCAGATGGAAAAAGAGTTTTAATCAAAGGCGGAAGTAATCCATACCAGCAGGAACCTTTATGTGAAGTGATTGCTTCTGGGATTGCAGAAAGGTTATGTATCCCACATACGAAGTATACATTGCTGTGGGAGCATGAAAAACCGTTTTCTGTCTGCCAGGATTTCATTACTTCTGAAACGGAATTGGTATCTGCTTACCATATCATGCAGAGCAGAAAGAAGCCAAATGATCTCTCGGACTATGAATTTTATCTGAATTGTGCGGAACAACTTGGCGTAAAAAATATCAGAGAGCAGACAGAAAAAATGATTGTTTTGGATTTTCTGATCGGAAATGAAGACAGGCATTTCAATAACTTTGGCTTGATTCGAAACGCAGTTACATTAGAATGGATTGGTGTTGCACCTATTTTTGACTGCGGAACATCACTATGGTATAACACACAGGAAAGTCTGATCAAACCACTTTCTCCCAATCTGCCAGCCAAGCCTTTCAAGAAAACCCATAGGGAACAGATCAAACTGGTAAAAGATTTTTCATGGTTAGACATGAAAAAGTTAAAAGGTATGGAAGAAGAAATGGAAGAAATCCTATCTCAGTCACCCTACATCAGCAGAGAACGCAGGACAGTTTTATGCGATGCGTTCTGCCAAAGAGCAGAATTGCTAGGAGAGATTGCAAACGAACACACGATAAAAGAGGATATTTCACAAGAAAATGATATGATTTTCTAATCCAGAACAATAGAATAAGCAAAACAAAGAAAAGGCGAGCCAAAAGGTTCGCCTTTTTTTGCGCCCTGTTTGCCCCTGTGTGCCACTTTGTAGAGCAGGTGGAACAGTTGCAGGGAAAACCAGTTTGGAGCGAATTTGCCCCGATTTTGGGCGAAGGGAAAAAGCGGGTGCTTGGAGCAGATATCTGCAAGGGAGGGCTTTGACAGATGCGGAAAATACTTGCAGGTTAAATACCGGCTCAGAACAGCCGGTAAAATCCCTCAAATCCCCGCAGTGCGGGGATTTTTTGCAGACGCTGGTCAAAGGCAGACGGCACTGGTTTGTGGCTATGAAAACAACAAATGCCAAGATTCCCTTAGAAAAAAGGAGATTTTGCACAGGTGCTGGTACCAGCTCAGTGCCAAAGTTTACGAAAGGAGAATAAAATGAGCGAGGAATATAAAAAACAAAGATACAGCGTATGGCTTTCCAAAGACGCAGTTCAAAAAAGCGATGCTGCGGTTGTAATGGAAGGCTTGACAAATCGCAGTGACTTTATTGAAAAGGCAATTCATTTTTATTCCGGATATCTTTATCAGGAAAAGCACATGGATTTTTTATCTGATGTGATGATGGAAACCGTATCTGGCATTATGAGAACTTCCGAAAACAGACTGTCAAAGATGCTTTTCAAAATCGCAGTGGAGATGGCAAAGCTGGAAAGTATGCTTGCCGCTATTAACGATATGGATGAGGCAACTATGCGAAGACTTCATATCCGATGCGTCAATGAAGTAAAAAAGATCAACGGCATTCTTACCATGGAAGAAGCCGTAAGATATCAAAGGAGTGACGAGAAATGAAATATAGATTTTATAGTCCTGTGCAGGGCATCATAGATTATGACTTCAACAAAGATATGGATTACGATTCATATTTTGATGAAGATGTTATGGAGGAACTGGGAGAAGTAGATTTCGATTTTCTGACAGCAGAAGACCTGACAGCCTATCAAGAAGAAATCAATCAAGCCATCCGTAAGGAATGGGATTATGAAACAGATGAAGATATGGGGCTGATGCATTACTTTGCTTATGGAAGCAGAGAAATCTATAAAGATTTGCTGCAAAAAGTGACAGCAGCCTATCCAAGGGTCGAAACTGTAGGTGACAAAGCATATGGCGTTATGGTATGTGGTATCGAAAAAACTTTGACGGATCAGGAGATCGTAATTCTGAAAGATTATTTTAACGGACAGTACAGTGATGGCTGGGGTGAAGGCTTTTCCCAAAGAGGAATTGAAACTTCTTATGGTGTATTATATTTAGATTTTTGGTCAGATGACTTTTATATTGAAACAGAGGATGAGTTGAAAAATCGTTTGGAATCGAAACAAGATAATGAGCTGCAATTTGAAATGTAGGTGATGATATGCCAAGATTTATTTTATCGTTAAGATATTTGAAAATGAAAAAACCATCACAAGTAAAAAACTATGTAAAGTATGTTGCTACAAGACCAAACGCAGAAAAGTTTGAGGCAAATCAGTCTCAAACAGAAGCTACTGAACATCAAAAGAAATGGATCAAAAAAGAACTGAAAGCACACGGAGAACTGAAAATAAGCTGTGAACAGGAGTATGAAGACTACTTACAAAACCCAACAAGAGAAAACGCTGCGGAACTGATCAATAAAATTGCCGAAGAAGGTTTGGCAAGGGAAGGCAGTATGGAAAACTATGTGGGCTACCTTGCTAAAAGACCAAGAGCAGAACGAGGAAAACAGGGACATGCACTTTGGAATGGCTCTGATAAAGAAATCGATCTGAATCAAGTGGCAAAAGAAGCTGCGGAACATAACGGCAATATCTGGACATTCGTGCTTTCCTTAAAACGGGAGGACGCTGTCCGATTGGGATATGATAATGCCGCTATGTGGCGAGAACTGGTACGAGGTAAAGCACCAGAGATTGCAAAGGCAATGGGAATTCCTTTAGAGCATTTTGTATGGTATGGTGCTTTTCATAATGAAGGGCATCATCCTCATATTCATTTGATGTGCTATTCCAAAAATCCAAGAGAAGGATATTTGGGAAGACAGAACTTAATGAAGCTGAGAAGTTCTTTTGCCAATGAGATATTCCGTGATGAGCTGTATCACATTTATGAGCAGAAAGATGAAGTCAGGGACGAGCTGAAAACTTACTTTGACAGGAAACTGAAACAGGCAATGGCAATGGAAGGTACAGATCATCCAAAAGCAGAAGCTTTGCTTTGGGAGTTATCTCAAAAACTGAAAACGGCAAAACACAAAAAGGTTTATGGCAGGCTGGAGAAAGAAAATAAAATACTGGTAGACGAGATCGTCAAAGAAATCAGCAAGGACAAAAAGATTTCACAAGCCTATGAAAGTTGGCTGGGATTGAAAGATGATATCCTTTCTACATACCAGAATCAGGAACGTGCCAGAAGAACCCTTGCGGACGAACCAGAGTTCCGCAATATCAAAAACATGGTTTTGAAATCTGCATTGATACTGTTGGAAATGAATGAAGTCATAGCAGCAGAACCAGAAGAACGAAATCATGAAATAGTAAATCCTCAAGAAAGCTGGGAAGAACGAACAAAAAAGTATTATCAAATGCAGGCACAAAAACAGTTCCTGCTTCTGATGAAACACATCAGCCATATAATTGAAGATGATTATGACAGAAAGAAACAACAGATTCATGTGGATAAGAAGCTGATGCGTAAAATCATGGAAAAGAAAGAAACTCATGGACAGAAAATGTAAGGAGGGAAGCGAATGAGATGGAAAAAATATGGTGTTCAGATGGATATGACAGGGATCACAAGGAAAGCAGCGGCAGAGATTTTGGCGGAACAGTTTGATACAAAAGTTGTTTTCTGTCTGTCGGACAATGGATATAACGTTCCGGATCAAAATCAAAGGCTGTGGCGTATCCTTCCCTCTGACAGCATCAAAGCAGAAAAATATAACGGAGAAAAAGTGGTGGGAGCAAACTATATGTACCAAGTGAAACTGCTCTCACCATTTTTATATGAAAATGAGTTTCCAATGCTGGAAAAAGCCTTGGAACAGTTGGAACTAAGAGGTGCTATCGTCAATGACTCCACGAAAATGAATTTGTTTCTGGATGTAAGTTGTATTGAGAACTGGGAGAAGTACCAGACCAATCTGGAAAATCTTTATGAGAGCAAAGGGGAATTATTTCAAAAAGCATTAGACATTCCATTTTCACAAGTGGCAGACACCAGTCAAAGAAAAGAGAACGGTATTATTTCATTTCCTTATTTCAAAAGCACACTCAATAAAAAAGAACTGCTCAGTGATATTCAGTTTGCACAGATCGTCAGCAGTTTCGCGGAAAACAATCGTACTGTGAGTCAGAAGAAAAATGAGAATCAAAATGATAAATTCATGATGCGTACTTGGTTGGTGCGAGCTGGCATGGTTGGCGAAGAATATAAATTTGCAAGAAAAATGCTGACAAAAAATCTGGAAGGAAACTCCGCATGGCAGAAGATGATGGAACCAGCAGAGATTCAGACGGAAGAACAAACAGAAAATACTGCATCTATGAAAATGGATTTATAAGGAGGAAGAAACATGGTTTATTTGTTAACTTATGATGGATATATGAGGGAAGAATATCTAGAGGAGATTTGCCCATCAGCAATCCTTTTTATGCAATGCGATCTGAAAGACTGCGCATTGGAGTTTCGCAGGTTTTATGAAACTGCTATGCCAACACTGGAGGTGGGAGATGAAATCGTGCCAGCAGTCATTTGGAAAATAGAAGAAACGGACTTGCAGAATATGGAATTAATCTATCCAAATGAGATTTATGAAAGGGAAGTATGGAATTTTAGAACAGAAAAAGACGTTTTAAAAGTAACGGTTTTTCTGATGAGAGAAACACCATTTGCATTCCCAAAAGAAAAAGAAGTGGAAGCAATGGAAGAGGCGTATGAGGAACACAGCTTTGATTACAGCTGTGTGGAAAACGCTCTGGACAGGGCAAAAGACAGGGAGAAAGCATATGGCACTTTATACTCAGGAACAGATCGATAAGGCAAACCAGACAAATCTGGAGGAATTCCTTCAGCAAAAAGGAGAACACCTCAGAAAAACGGGAAGCGAGTCAGTGCTGATCTACAAAGACTCCACAGGAGAGCATGACAGTATTTCCGTCAGAAGAAACCGTTGGTATGACCATAAAAATATGCGAGGCGGCTATCCACTGAAATTTATGCAGGAGTTTTATGGCATGAACTTTCGCGCTGCCATGCAAGAACTTCTGAACGGAGAAGAACCAGAGCTTGGCAGGAAGAAAAACACCGAACAGGAAAAGCCAAAAGTGAGTGAAGAAACTGAAGTCAATGGTAATACAGCCAAATGCAAAGATGGTACTAAAAAATCAGAGTTCAAACTTCCTGAGAAAGACAGTAATATGAAACGATTGTTTGCCTATCTTTTACAGACAAGATTTCTCTCCAAAGATGTGGTGAAAAGTTTTGTGGAACAGAAAATACTTTATCAGGAAAAGGAACATGGCAACGTAGTTTTTGTGGGAATAGATAAAGACGGAGTACCAAAGTCAGCCTGCAAAAAATCTACAGCGGAGCAGGCAAAAGGATTTCGAATGACTGTTGCTGGTTCTGACTGCAGGTATGGTTTCTGCTGGCGAGGGGAAAGCAGAAAGCTCTATGTGTTTGAAGCTGCCATTGATTTAATGTCGTTTATTACATTAAGAAATGATGAATGGAAAGCAGACAGCTTTCTGGCATTGGATGGGTTGTCTTCAAAGCCGCTTCTACAATTTTTGGAAGACCAAAAAAACATCCATGAGATTTTTCTTTGTCTGGATCACGATGTGGCGGGCATTGAAACTTATGATAAATTAAAGGATATCCTCATTGAAAAGGGTTATGTGGCAGAAAAAATCAAAAGGGAATACCCTCTCTATAAAGACTGGAACGAGCAGCTGAAGTCGGAACATGGTAAGGTGCCTATTCTTCCACAGTCACATCCGAAGAAAACAGCATACCATGCTGCGGTCAGAAAACTTGGTATTATGAACGCCAACACAGAAAGCCCATATATGAAATGGCGTAAACAGGAATATGAAAAATTAGGTTCCTCTTTTTATCTGGAACAGATTAAAAGAGATTTCAAGCAAGCAGAAAAATCGGCAAAGAAAGGAGAAGCTGACACAAAACCACTCCTTGCCAGCATCTTGCGTATGGCAGATCTGTCCGTCTGCTTGATGTGTGAGGTCAAAGGAGAGAACAACTTGCCAGAACTGACTATGTACCAAACCACCATACAAGAATTGGAAAAGGCATATAAACCATATTTGGATAAAGCGAGAATGGATCGACGCATACAGGAAATGAAAGAAGAGATGGAACACTTGAAAACCCTTGCGGTGCAAGATAAACCATCTCTTTTTGTATGGGCAAAAAACATGGCAGATATGGCAATGAGAGCTATCATCTATGTGGAAACGGAGTATCCACAGGAGCTGGAAAGAAAAAATAGTTTTGTGGAACAGAAAACGAAAGAACAAAATTCAGAAGAACAAATATCAGAGTAACCCGATTCCACAGAGCAGATGGAATTAGAAATGGGAGGCTGAATAAATGGAGAACTTATGGAAGTTGATGCCGCTGCTATTGATTTTCGGTGCCTTTATGGTTTGCATGCTTTTGATTGATAGGAAGTCTTTGAACATCAAAAGCAAGACCGTAGGCGATGGACAGCATGGTTCTGCCAGCTTTGCCACACCAAAAGAAATCGACGCGGCATTTCAGAGAGTGAGATATGAACCACAGGTCTGGAGGCGAAAGCCTCCTTGCGACCTGCCACAAGGCATTATCATTGGATGCAATATGATGAAGTTCGGAAAGAAGAAAACAGTCACAGCAATCGTGGAGAAAGGAGATGTTCATGCACTGATGATCGGTGCTGCCGGTGTGGGCAAGACAGCCAAGTTTTTATATCCAAATTTGGAATACTGCTGTGCGTCAGGTATGAGTTTTGTCACGACCGACACAAAGGGTGACCTCCTGAGAAGCTACGCTCCCATTGCAAAAAAATATTATGGCTATGATATTTCGGTGCTGGATTTGAGAAATCCAACCCAAAGCGATGGTTTCAATATGCTTCATATGGTGAATCATTACATGGATGAATATTTGCAGACAGACTCCCTTGTGGCAAAGGCAAAAGCAGAGAAGTACGCAAAGATAATATCCAAAACGGTCATGAATTCTGGTGGATTTGACTCTGCCAACGCAGGGCAAAACGCCTTTTTCTATGATTCGGCGGAAGGCTTGATTACTGCTGTGATATTGGTGATTGCGGAATTTTGTTCGCCCTACGCTCTTACATTAGAACAGGAAAAGAGAAAACAGAAAGCACTGGAAGAACGAAAAACAGAAATAGCCCAGATGAGAAAAGCCTGCATTGAAAAAAACATAGATTTTTTGCCGAAAGCACAGGAAGTAAGTATTCGAGATGTGGAGGCTGTGATTTTATTTCAACCAGAGAAAAATGAAATAGAAGAAAAAGGCGAAGAAAGGCATATCATCAGTGTGTTCAAATTGATTCAAGATTTATTGGGACCATCGGAAGTGAAAGGCAAAAGTCAGTTCAAGTTATTGATGGAACGCCTTCCGGAAGAACATAAAGCAAGATGGCTGTCTGGTGCCGCCCTGAATACTTCAGACCAGGCAATGGCGTCTGTACTCTCAACAGCATTGTCAAGGCTGAATGCTTTTCTGGATTCTGAAATTGAACAGCTGCTCTGCTTTGAAACGAAAATCAATACGGAAAAGTTTTGTAGAAATAAGTCGGCAGTGTTTTTGATTATGCCGGAAGAAGATGACAGCAAATATTTCCTCATTTCTTTGATTGTACAGCAGCTCTATCGAGAAATGCTTTCCATTGCCGATGAAATGGGCGGAAAGCTGCCAAATAGAGTCATGTTCTTCCTAGATGAGTTTGGTACACTGCCTGCCATACAGTCTGCGGAAATGATGTTTTCCGCCAGCCGTTCCAGACGAATCAGCTTTGTGCCTATCATACAGTCATTGGCACAGCTGGAAAAGAACTACGGCAAAGAAGGTGCGGACATCATTATTGATAACTGCCAGGTCTGCCTATATGGCGGCTTTGCACCAAACTCCGAAGCAGCTAATGTACTGTCCAAAACGCTGGGGGATAGGACAGTGATGACAGGAAGTATCTCGCAGGGCAGAGATAAATCTAAGTCACTTCAAATGACGGGCAGACCGCTGGTGACACCAGATGAGCTTAAAATCATGCCAAAAGATACGTTCATCGTCACAAGAACAGGCGTAAAGCCAATGAAAACAAAGCTGAAACTGTTTTTTGAGTGGGGCATCGAACTGAATGAAACATATCCAATGCGTCAGGCAGTTGTAAGAAAGGTTCATTACGCAAATAAAAAGACTATTGAGGAAGCTATCGCAAAAAAATGCGGTTTGCCCCAAAATCCTCTCCAGCAGCCTGTTAAACGCCCAATGCAGGAACAAGATAAGCCGTTGCGCAACATATACCAAAACATGAAAGGAGTGAGCAAAAGTGATGATTGATAAAAGGAAGGTCTATCGGGATACAGAGCTTTCCAGCAAAGCCGTATCTGTTTATTTATATCTTTGTGAACGTGCGAGTAAAGAAACAAAAAGCTGCTATCCCTCCATGAAAACTATAGCGAAAGATCTGCATCTTTCTTTGGCGTCAGTAAAGCGTTCCATTCAGGAATTGGAAAGAAGCGCATATATCAAAAAAGAAAATCGGTTTCGTGACAATGGCGGAAAAAGCAGCAATCTCTATTTCATAAAATGAACTTTGAAAAAGGCAAAAAAATCCCCCTTAAAAAACGATGAAAAAACGCCAAGGGGGAGGTCTGTCTTCTGCGTGAGCTATGGTATGGCTCAATGTGAGCCGAGAATGTGAACTGTTCACTTTAACAGTTACATAGTATACAGAGAAAAAAAGAAATAGGCTCGATTATATGAATTTATGGTTCCAGAGAGTCTTCAAGAAAAAGCGGTGAGTTGAAAAAATCAGGAATGCTGATGCCAAGCCCTTGGCAGAGTTCATGAATGACACGAAGCTTCACGGAGTCATAAGAGCAATGCATGATATTTCCGATGGTGGATTTCGGCACACCGCTTTTCACATATAGCTGATATTGCGTCATATTCTTTTCGTCCAGCAATTCCTTAAGGCGTTTGCTTACTGCTTCGTTTAATTTCAAATCACTCACCTCCTGTTTTTTATATGATTATATGGTCAGAGAAAATAAAAATAGTCCCTGTGGCTGTACTATTCTAACCATTTGCAGTATGATAGATACAAGGGGGGATGTTCCGTGATTATTACATTTTGTGGGCATAAAGAGCTTTATGACGAGAAAGAAGTAAAGGTTTGGTTGGAAAGAGTAACAGAGAATTTGATTGTAAACGGAGCTGAAACGTTTTACCTTGGCGGATACGGCGTATTTGATAGACTGGCAGCTTCTGTATTGGCGGAACAAAAAAAGCGATATCCTCATATCGAACTAGTTTTGATTTTGCCCTATCTGAACAGGCGAAAAGACATATCGCATTGTGATAGTTCCCTGTATCCGCCGCTGGAATCAGTTCCAAAGAAATTAGCAATCGTCAAAAGAAATCAGTGGATGATTGAGCAGACGGATAATGTAATAAGCTATGTTCTGCAGAGTTGGGGGGGAGCTGCTAAAATGCTGGAATATGCCCAGCTAAAGAATAAAAAATTATTTTTTTCAAATAAAGAGAACGATTTCAAATAAAATAATTGGTAGA
>ERZ779866.572-NODE-572-length-41074-cov-5.469587_pt1 | contig 41074 bp, 34 predicted proteins | sample MGYA00511248_ERZ779866 | MGnify/ENA primary metagenome ERZ779866 (study PRJEB29588, sample SAMEA2155758) | human gut metagenome | biome: human gut; feature: human-associated habitat; material: faeces | place: Denmark | collected 2008/2010 ... | reverse complement strand
GGCTGCTAACGCTGGTGGTGTTGCTACATCTGCTCTTGAGATGAGCCAGAACTCACAGCGTCTTTCATGGACATTTGAAGAAGTTGACGCTAAGCTCAAGAACATTATGGTTAACATCTATAAGAACATTTCTGCTGCAGCTAAGAAGTATGGTCATGAAGGTGACTATGTAGTAGGTGCTAATATTGCAGGCTTTGAGAAGGTTGCTGATTCAATGATTCAGCAGGGCGTTTGCTAATTTAAAAGTTAAATTCCTTTAAAATTTACAGCCGTACAGATTCGTTTGAGTCTGTACGGCTGTTGTAATTTAAATGCTGTAAATTAGCATTAGCAATATGTTTCGGATTTATCTTGTTTTACCTGTTCCCTGAATTATACAAAATATTCATTTTGTATAATTTTCGTAATTGGAATATACACCGCCCTTTTTTGTGTTATAATAGCATTAAATTCTTTTAATACAGATTTCAGTTTGACTTTTCTGAGTTATCCATTATAAGAAATAAATTTACGGTGGTGTGTTTATGGCAGTTGATTTTCGTGATGAAGCTCCTGCAATTTTGAAGGACTATTTAATTTACAAGCAGACAATCAAAAATATGTCGAAGAAAACCGTTGACGAATATTTTATTGATCTCAGAACTTTTTTTAGATTTTTAAAAGTAATGCGTGGTCTTGTGCCTGACGGTACTGATTTTGATGAAATTAAAATTGATGATGTTGACCTTGATTTAATTAAAACCGTTAATCTTGAACTTGCATATGATTATATGAATTTTCTTTATCGTGACCGCAACAATAAGAGTGCGTCCCGTGCAAGAAAATGTTCCAGTCTGAAAGGCTTTTTTAAGTACATAACAAATAATAAACATTTGCTTGATACAAATCCCGTGGAACAGCTTGAGTCACCAAAAAATAAAAAAGCTTTGCCAAAGTATCTTACTCTTGAACAAAGCATTGAGCTTCTTAATGCAGTTGACGGAAATAACAAACAGCGTGATTATTGTATTTTGACTCTCTTCCTCAATTGCGGACTGCGTGTGTCTGAAATGGCGGGTCTTAACTATAATGATATCCATAGTGACGGTACAATGCGTGTTGTCGGTAAAGGCAATAAAGAACGCATTGTTTATCTAAACTCTGCTTGCATTGACGCTTATAATGAATATATGAAGGTGCGTCCGGTTGATGAAGTTAAGGATAAAAAAGCGTTGTTTATTAGCCGTAATCACCGCAGAATGTCTGTGAAAACAATTCAGGCTATGGTATATAAATATCTTGAGAAAATCGGACTTGATTCTCAAGGATATTCCTGTCATAAGCTTAGGCATACCGCTGCCACGCTTATGTATCAGCAAGGCGGAGTTGATGTCAGAGTGCTTAAAGAGGTTCTTGGACATGAAAATCTCGGTACGACTGAGATTTATACACACCTGAGTTCCGAACAAATGAAAAATGCCGCTGACTCAAATCCGCTTGCAAAAATAAAACCTAAGAAAAATGTTTAAAGAATTCTTACTATGCCGCCCACATCTGTGAGTGGCATATTTTTGCATAATATTTTAATTTCAATTTTATTTTTAGAACATAATTCTCTTATGGAAGAATAGTAGGGATGCATTTCAGCGTTTCCGAAAAACACTACGGTATTATCAGAGATTTTTCCGCTTGCACCGCCTATAAATCCATAATCATATCCTTCAAGTTTTATATCGCCCGAGGATATTAACAACACCTCTGCCCCATCTTTTTCAAGGGCATTTTTTATGGAAATATCAGCTGTTACGGCAGTGCGATTATTGAGTATTAGAGTTGAGCATCTTGCGTATCCTTGATTTATGTTTACGATTTCAATATCGTTTTTTACACAATATTTGTAAAGAGTCGGATCTATTGCAGATACTTTACCGTAAAGCTTATTATTAAAGAAAAGAAAATTCAGCAATATATTTTCGGGATACTTCTTCCCTGCTTTATTTTTACATATAATCAAATTTTCTTTATATGGTAAAGTTTTTAGCTTTTCGCACTCTTGAAGTACAAAAACAGTATTATTAATCGTCAAAATCTGCATATCGGCATGAGCTTGTTCAGGTTGCGGAAATGCTTTGACAGTGTCCGAAAATATAACATTATGCCCCATTTTTGAAAGCTCATCGGCAAAACATGGGTATTTGTTTGATATTACAAAACTGCTCATTGACCTACCGCTTCAAATGCCTGACGAATGTTTTTTACTCCGATCAATTCAGCATCATCACATGAAACACCTTTTAGATTATGATACGGCAGAATGATTTTTGTAAAGCCGAGTCTTACTGCCTCGTTAATTCTCATCTGAGCGTTTGATACAGCACGAATTTCGCCTGCAAGACCGATTTCACCGAATACAACAGCGTTTTCGTCAATCGGAGTATCTTTCAGACTGCTTATAAGAGCCATGGCAATTGAAAGGTCAATCGCAGGTTCGTCAACTCGCAATCCGCCGACGATGTTTATGTATGTGTCGCAGTTTGAAAAATAGTATCCTGCTCTTTTTTCAAGAACGGCAAGTACCATTGACAATCTGTTATAATCATATCCTGTAACCATTCTGCGAGCGTTGCCGTATCCGCTTTGCGTGGCAAGTCCCTGTGTTTCGGCAAGAATCGGTCTTGAACCTTCAATTGTACAGGTGACGCAAGTTCCCGAAACATTTTTCGGACGACCTGAAAGCAACATAACAGACGGATTTGCAACTTCGTTAAGCCCTTTATCAGTCATTTCAAAAACGCCGATTTCATTTGTTGAGCCGTACCTGTTTTTTACTGCACGAAGAATACGGCAGCTCATCTGTTTGTCACCTTCGAAATGCAGTACGGTGTCAACGATATGCTCAAGTACCTTTGGCCCTGCAATTGAACCCTCTTTATTGACATGACCTACGATAAACATAGGAATATCAAGTCCTTTTGCGGTTCTCATCAGCATATTAGCAGATTCTCGTACCTGTGTAATGCTGCCGGGGGATGAATTTAATTCTGAAAGATTCATAGTTTGAATTGAGTCAATCATAACAAGGTCGGGTTTGAGATTTTTTATCTGTTCGCAAATAACCTCGACATCGGTTTCTGTCATTACATACAGATTCGGCGAAGTTACACCAAGCCTTATTGCCCGGAGTTTGAGCTGTCTTTTTGACTCCTCTCCCGATATGTAGAGAATTTTCAGAGTATCGCCGAGGTACTGACAAATCTGCATAAGAACGGTCGATTTGCCTATGCCCGGATCACCACCCAGAAGTATAAGACTGCCCTTTACAATTCCTCCGCCGAGTACACGGTTGAGTTCTCCGCAGCCTGTGTCATATCTGTGCTCATCCTCGGTTGAAATATCCGATATGGCATATGGTTTTGAGTAGGTTGCAAAAGAGCGTGTTTTTGCAGTTGTTGACTGTTTTGATGTATCTTTAATTTCTTCATTCATTGTGTTCCATTCACCGCATGACGGGCATTTTCCGTACCATTTAGGCGATTCGTATCCACATTCTGAACATATGTAAACACTTTTGATTTTTGAAGCCATTTGTTTCACTTCCTGTATTTATTGATGAGTATAATCTAAAAATCCTGTTATGATTGCTGTTGCCATTTCTTTTTGATATTCGTCACTTTGCAGCTTAGCAAGTTCATCCGGATTTGAAATAAATCCGCATTCCACAATAACGGACGGGTTTTCAGCCTTTTTTAAAAGATAGATTGAGCCGTCTGCCTTTTTGCATTGCCGTTCGTTATCAGGCTGTAAGCTTTTTTTTACGGAATTTCTAATGCATTCCGCAAGATTTTGACTTTGACTGTTATTCGGGGAATAAAAAATTTGAGTTCCGTAATATTTGCTTTGAGAAAATTTGTTTTGATGAATACTGATTACAATATTGTTTTTGTCTGAATTGAAAATTTCGAGCCGTTTTTTTAAATCGGCAACTTTTCTTGAATGAACCGAATCTTCTCCGTTATCAAGAGATACATCATCTGTTCTTGTTTGAACAACCTTATATCCGAAAATTTTTAATAAATCAGCCGAATTGTTTGCTATAGAAAGATTGATGTCCTTTTCAAGCACACCGCTTTCGCTTACTGCTCCCCCGTCTTCGCCGCCGTGACCTGCGTCAATTACGATTATCGGCTCTGTTTTGTTTTCGGTTATAACAGATTTTGTCGGATTAAGTCTGAAAAAAACAGATACCATAATAATGCAGAATATTGCAAACAGTATAAAGCAGAGAGCATAAAATGTCGGGATTTTTTTATTCATACAAACACCTCTGCATAAAAATATGCCGAGTGTGAGATTATATATTACTTATTCAGTATATACTACAAAACTTTTTCTGACAAGATTTTTCTTTTGGATTTTTGCATACGACAAAGATATTGTAATAAAATTTGTTTGGTGGTATAATTATCAAGGATTATGAATTGGAAAAATGAAAGGAAGTTAGTAAAATGGAAAAACCTGGCAGAAATGATCCTTGCTGGTGTGGCAGCGGAAAAAAATATAAAAAATGTCATATAGATTTTGATGAAAAAATTGAGGAATTTGAGGTTGCGGGTCACATTGTTCCCTCCCATGAAATCTTGAAAAATGCTGAGCAGATTGAAAAAATCAAGGAGAGTGCAAAGATTAATATTGCAGTTCTTGATTATGTTGCAGAGCATATTAAGGCAGGTATCAGCACGGCTGAAATTGATAAGTGGGTGTATGATATCACAACCAAAATGGGCGGTGTTCCGGCTCCCCTTAATTTTGAGGGATTTCCCAAGAGCGTATGTACTTCAATAAACAACGAAGTTTGTCACGGTATTCCGTCGGAAGATGTAATAATCAAAGACGGCGATATAATCAATGTTGATGTTTCAACTAATTTGAACGGATATTTCTCCGATTCTTCAAGAATGTTTTGTATCGGTAATGTAAGCGAGGAAAACAGAAGGCTTGTTGAAGAAACAAAAAATGCAGTTTATGAGGGACTCAAGCAGGTTAAGCCTTGGGGCTTTCTCGGAGATATGGGTCAGGCTGTCAATGATTATGTAAAGAGTAAAGGTTACTCTGTTGTTCGTGAAGTAGGAGGTCATGGAATCGGTCTTGAATTCCACGAAGATCCATGGGTAAGTTACATTTCTAAAAAAGGCACGGAAATGCTTATGGTACCCGGTATGATTTTTACCATTGAACCTATGGTGAACGCAGGAAAACCTGATATTTTCGTTGATGAGGATAACGGCTGGACTATCTATACAGAAGATAACTCAATGTCTGCTCAGTGGGAAATTCAGGTTCTTGTAACTGAGGACGGCTACGAAATTATTGCATACTAAGTAAAAACAAAAGGCATTTGCTTTGAGAACTCTCATTGCAAATGCCTTATTTTTATAAATAAAATTTAATTATTCCTTACCGTCCCAACAATAAGTACAGAGTTTGCATTTGTCAATTCCGCAGGAATCAAGCATATCGTCAAGCCTGTTAAAACGCAAGGATGTGAACTTGAGTTCTTTACAGATTTCATCAACCATCTGCTCGTATTTTTCAGAATCGGGATTTGTGTATTCCTGAAGAATTTCGTCTGTAACATTGCCGTTCTCAAGTCTTTCAATAACTCGTCTTGTGATGAGATCCATTTCAGAAGATGATCTTGAGAAGTTAAGATACTTACAGCCGTATACAAGCGGAGGACACGCAGGTCTGATATGAACCTCTTTTGCACCGCTTTCAAAAAGATATTCCGTTGTTTCACGAAGCTGTGTGCCTCTTACAATTGAGTCATCAATAAGAAGAAGGCTCTTTCCTCTGATTAAATCCTCAACTGCGAGAAGCTTCATTTTTGCAATAAGATTACGCTGACTCTGTATTGTCGGCATAAATGATCTCGGCCAAGTAGGTGTATATTTAATAAACGGTCTTGAGAACGGAATTCCCGATGCATTTGCATAGCCTACTGCGTGGGCAATGCCTGAATCGGGTACACCTGCAACGATATCGGGCTTTACGGAATCTCTTTCAGCCATTTTTGCACCGCAGTTGTAACGCATTTGCTCAACACTTGTACCCTCATATGAGCTTGCAGGATAGCCGTAGTAAACCCACAGAAAAGTACAGATTTTCATTTTATCACCGGGCTTTTTGAGTGTAATGCAGTTTTGGTCTGTAATTACCATAATCTCACCCGGTCCGAGTTCTTTATAATCATTGTAGCCGAGGTTTTTGTATGAGAAACATTCAAACGCCACACAAAATGCGTCCTCTTTTTTGCCGATAACAACAGGAGTTCTGCCGTACTTATCTCTTGCGCAATAGATGCCGTTTTTATTCATCAACAGGAGCGAAACAGAGCCGTCAACTTTTTCAAGAGCATAGCTTATGCCGTCAACAAGGTTTTCTTTTTGATTGATTAGAGTTGCAATAAGCTCGGTTGCGTTGATTTCACCGCCGCTCATTTCAAGAAAATGTGAACCGCCTTTTTCAAAGATTTCCTCAACAAGTTCATCTGTATTATTGATTTTGCTTACGGTGGTAATTGCATATGTGCCGTGATGTGAACGAACTATAAGAGGCTGCGGTTCGTAGTCGGAAATACAGCCGATACCGAATTTGCCTTTCATACTCTGCATATCTTTATCAAATTTAGTTCTGAAAGGTGCATTTTCAATATTGTGGATTGATCTGTCAAATCCTTTTTCTTTGTCATAAACAACCATACCGCCTCTTCTTGTGCCAAGGTGTGAATGATAGTCAATTCCAAAGTATAAGTCGAATACGCAGTCCTGTTTTGCTGCAACACCCATAAATCCGCCCATGTTTTTTCTCCTTTAACCTTTTTAATTCTGAATTAAAAGTATTTACAGTTTGCCGTTTTAGATTGTAAATACTGTTTGATTAAAATCAGACACACCAAAATTATAATATTATTTTCGGATTATGTCTATACTTTTGTCGAAAATTTTTGAATTACAGCACAAAAAAACAGCAGAAATTTATCTGCTGTTTAGGTTTATTCGATAAGTCCGTACTTGACTTTAATTCTGTCAAGCTTTTCAAGCATAGGTTCTGCTCCGAAAAACAGAAATATAACAGTCGAAACTGCGTGAACAATATCCATCGGAAAGCCCTGAACATAAAAAGTTATGAGCATATTTAGATTAAATGCGGAATGTGATGTGAGTGCCGAATAAAGGTTCATAAGTCCGCCGTAAATGACCATTGTGGCAATGAAACCGTATATACAGAGCGAAGTCCTTGTTCTGCCCAAAAGACCTTTCTTAAAGAGAATACCGCCAATGAAGCCTATTATTCCTGCCGCAAACATTTGCCACGGCGTCCAAGGTCCTTGACCGAACATAAGATTTGAAACAAGCATACTTACAGCACCGACAAGAAATCCCGATTCACCGCCGAATGCTACTCCCGAAATTATCACAATTGCCACAACGGGCTTGAACTGAGGCAACATTGTAAATGCAAGTCGTCCTGCAACTGCTATTGCACATAGAACGGAAATTATGACAAGCTCTCTCGCTTTTGGGTGCCTGCCTTCAAAAACAAGAAAAAACGGAATCATACACTCAATCATAACCAGGAGTGAAATAAAAAGATATTTCTGATCCTGGAGATATGTCATTCCTACAAAAATTGTAACAGGAATTGCAAGCAAAACCATAATTGCCATACTGACGGTTCTTTTACTCAGTTTTGAACTTTTTCTCGGCAGGTCAATCGGTCGTTTTGATTTTGTTCCGAAAGCAATCATAAGCAACGCAACAGATACTCCGATAATTCCCCAGTTGAACCATGTGGGCAAAGTTTTGGCTGAAAAATTCGGAATATATTCCAGATTTATAATCAGACCGAGTATGAACAGTACTGCGCCAAAAAATCCGAAGACTTTTTTAAAAACAGAAAGCTTTTTATTTTCAGCTTTTTCCTTTTTCAGAGGAATGTTTTCGGTGTCATTTTTAAAAAGGTCAATGTCGGGTGTGTTTCTGTTAATTTGAATATCTCTGTTTTGACCTGTGCAGGCGTATATGACATCATTTGATGATACCGCGTTATCTATTATGCCTTTTGACATTCGGCTTGCAGAGGTGGAATAAAAGCTGTTTGACGAAAAGAAAGTTCTCGGTGTACCTTCCGACACAACTTCACCGTTAAAAAACATCAGACAGCGGCTTGGATATACAGCACAGAACTCTACATCGTGACTTACCATGAGAACGGTTATGCCGGCTTTATTGAGGTCGTATATAATCTGAGCAAACTCAATCTTGAATTCGGCATCAAGTCCCTTTGTAGGTTCATCAAGCAAAAGAATTTGAGGTCTTATGAGAAGGATTTTTGCAAGAGCCGCTCTTTGCTGTTCACCGCCGGATAAATCATAAGGATGGCGATTGCAGAGACTTTCAAGTCTGCACAGCTTTACCGCTGAGGTAACCCGTCTTTCTTTTTCCTCCTTGCTGATTTTTCTGCCATCAAAGACTTCGTACAAATCTTCAAGTACAGTTTTTTTCAAAAACAGTGTCTGCGGATTTTGGGGTAATACTGCTACGAGCGTGTCAAAAGAATTTTTGTTAAGCGGAGAGATTTCAACTTTGCCTCTGTATGGCTTGTTGAGTGAACAGATAATTGACAAAGCGGTTGATTTTCCCATTCCGTTACCGCCGAGTATAGCCGCAAATTCCCCCTGATATATTTTTAGTGAAAGACCTTTTAGTACATCTGTACCCGACTTTTCGTACCTGAACCAAATATCATTAAGACTCACTGCTTCTTTATCAGAATGTTTCTGAATATTTTCGGGCTTGAGCTCATACATTTTATGATTTTGGGCATATTCTGAAAGCCACTTTTTGCCGTTTGGAACAGTTACGGGACAGTTGGTATTGTCATTTTTTGTAACAGCCTGCCATATCTGCATCGGAGCAGGCATAGAAAGAAATGTTTTACTGTTTTTTTCTTTAAGAATTTTCCCGACCTTTTGAGGAGAGTCAAAAGCTGAAATTCCGTTGTTTTCGATGACAAGCACCCTGTCTGAAAGCGGAAGCACCTCATCAAGTCTGTGTTCCGTTATTATCACCGTTGTCCCCAGTTCGTGATTTATGCGTGAAACGCAGTGCAAAAATTCGCTTGCCGCAATCGGATCGAGTTGGCTTGTCGGTTCATCCAAAATGAGAACGGACGGTTGCATTGCCATAATTGAAGCAAGGTTTAAAATTTGCTTTTGTCCGCCCGAAAGCTCAAGAACACTTTTTTCAAAATAATTTTGGATTCCGAAAAATGAAGCTGTTTCGGCAACTCTTTTTCGGATTGTATTGTTGTCATAACCAAGACTTTCAAGTCCGAAAGCAAGTTCGTGCCATACCTTATCGGTAACAATCTGATTTTCAGGTGATTGCATAACAAAACCGATTTTACTGCTTTGCTCCCTGTGGGAAAGGTCTGATATAGGTTTTTCTTCAAAGAATATTTCTCCCGAAAGAACACCGTGCGGTGAAAGATCGGGTTTCAGATGTCTGAGAAGTGTGCTTTTTCCGCAGCCTGACGGACCGCAGACCGTGATAAACTCGCCCTCGTTTACGCTGAAAGTAATATCTTTAAGTACATCAATACCGGTTTCGGGGTATCGAAAACTCAGATTTTTGATTGCATATGTTTCCATTTTATCCCCTCTCCTATATTTACCGATAGCGGAATCAACATTAAAAATGTGTAGAATATATAAAAAATAACACTTTGCACCGTAAACAAATCGCCCTTGATTGACGGATAGTATCTGAATTTTATTGCGTTTGTAAAAAGCAAAATCATAAGTACCAATCCGGTAAAAAGGATTGTACAAAGCGTAAATGTGTCTCTTTTGTCAAATTTATAAAGTGAATAGGATGTTCTGCCTTTAAGACCGTGACCTCTGCTTTTCATTGAATCGGCTGTTTCAATTGCGTTTTCAAGTGACCATGTTATCATAATCGAAAGGATTTTTACAGCATTTCTTATTCTTTGAAACAATGATCCTTCATCTATATCTCTCCCGATTGTGTGTTGTGCATTACGCACAAGCTTCATTTGTGCCGAAAACCTTGGAACAAAACGCAATGCCATTGAAATCACCAGACTCAATGACGGCATTATTCTGCCAAACAGGAAAACTACCTTGTCGGAAGTGATTACTGCATTGAATGAAGAAAACCATAAAACTGTTGACGAAAGCAAGAATGCACTTGCAATACCGTAAACGATTGATTCGAGGGTTAGTGGGTTATCCCACGGAAAATATGTGAGTATAGTCATTCCTTCATGATTAAAAACAGGATTTATGAGAACTATCAAGAGTATCATAGGCAAAAGAAAAACAAGTGACAATCTCACAGCTTTTTTGCCGTTAAGGTATAAAGCGGTTACAAGCGCACATAAAAAACTTACAGCAAGACAAACAGGGTTCATGATAAACATCGTGAACCCTATTGTAAGTGCAAAAAATATAAAATTGATAAAGGGGTGCATATTTGAAAAAGTATCCTTCATCATTATTCTCCTGTTGCGTATCCTCCGCCGACATCATAGCCTAAGTTACAAGTGTAGCACCAGACCACATCGTCGCCGTTCTTGAGTACATATCGTGAACAGCCGTAGTTTGGAAACCATTCATTGACTTTGTACATCCAGCCTGAAAGAGAACCGCAGTCAAATTCGTAGAGGTTGTTAATTCCTTCAATATAGGCGGAATTATACATAGGAGTCCAGCTCGATTCCATATGAATATTGTTGTCCTTACAAACTTTTACAAGGACATCATATACAGATTCACCCTCTTTGAATTGAACCTTCTGTTTTTTGAGGATTATACCGTCCTTTGGAACGAGTTCAATTTTTTCGGGATCAAGGTCATCTATATTGTCAAGAATTGTTGAACAGGTGATTGTAAAGGTACAATAAAGATTTGTATCTTTTGTTTCCTGTTCTTCCGGTTCAACCGGCTTTGGCTTTCCCGACGGTACGGGATCGGTTTTGTACTTATCCTGTGTTGTCGGCTGAACATCATTCTTTTTGTTCGGCTTTGAAGAACTGTTTGATGAAGAAGACGGTTTTTTCTTATCCGAAGAATTGTTGCTTGAACTCTGCTCGGATTTTTCACTTTTTTCAACAGCTGAACTGTTACTGTTCTGCGAATTATCCTTACTGTTCTTTTTATCTTCGGAATTTTTCCTGTCCTTTTTATCTTTGTTCGATTTAGTGGAATCGGTAGGATTTTGAGTGTTTTTCTCTGTTGCAGACACAGAAGTTGTTTCTGTGTCTGCATTTGTTGTCGATAGAGAGGAGGCAGTTGATGCAGTTTGAACTTTATTTTCCGATCGGTTGCCGCCTGCAAAAAATGCTACTGTAAGTGCGGCAATACAAACGCACACCGCAATTAAAACTATTTGATTTTTTTTAACAAACTTTTTTATCTTTTCCATAACCAATCTTTACTTGTGAACTTTAATCAAACGAGCTTAACGATGATTTTCTGAATTTCTGTTGCATCAACAACATCGATAACACCGTCATGATTTACATCAGCTTTGATAAGTGAAACCTTTGAAAGCTGTTCAAGGTTTACAATCTGCTTCTGAACAAGTGTTGCGTCAATTACAGAAACTGTGTTGTCAAGATTAACATCACCTACGGCATAATTTTCTGCAAGTCGGTCAGTCATATTGTAGAGTGAAGTTTTGCCGTTTACAAGACGATCAAATGAAACAAAAGCATAGAAACCCTGTTCGGTTGCCATCTGATTGTATTTTGTATCTGTATGACCGAATCCGTTTTCAGCGGAGAAACTCATCATAGCATCGATGAGTGTGTTGCCGTTTTTGATGAATCTTTCATCATTTGTAGGATCAATTCCAAGGCTTGTAAGTGCAACGAGTACCTGTGCACAGCTTTCGCTGTTTACAGAACCCCATGATGCAAATCCGCCGTTTTCATTCTGTGCGTTTGACATTGCTGTGAGTGCTTTATCAATTGCCTCTTTAACATCGCTGTTTGTTGAATAGTAAGGAGCAAGTGCCTGAATTGCCATACCTGTCATATCAGGATCTGCAGTTGAGCCGAAGAATGTCCAGCCACCGTTTGCTACCTGTGCATCAAGAATTGTCTGTACGAGTTTTTCTCTTGTTGTGGGATTTGCGGCGTCAGTCTGTGGAATTTCATAATCGCCCGTATCAAGTGCAATGAGTGCAAAGACAGGACCGTTGATACCCTGCTTCTTAACATAATCCATATCTGCAAGCGGTTCAAGAAGGTTATATGATGCAACATCCGTAACATCCTTACCGATTGCCGTAAGTGCAAGGATTACTCTTGAATTGTCTGTTGATTTAGTATTGTGAAGCTTTGCAGAACCCTTTTCTTCAACATACTTAACTGCATTCTGATAGTAACTGTCTGCAATTTCGTCTGTGATTTTACCTGCTCTTGCAAGACCGAGGACTGTCCACTCGCCGCCTACTGAAGAAACTGTGGGGGCATCCTGTGATGCGAGATATTTTGCAACCTCGTCAATCTTGTTTGAAACTGTGTCAGCTGCGGAAGGAGCATATTTTACTGTGAATGTATATACAGTACCGCCTTCACTTGTGTTCATCGACGGCCATGCAGTATCACCGCAACCGATGATAATTTTGTCACCGTCAGAAACACTAACAGTCTGACTTCTCTTGTAAAACGCACTGTCGTCAGAAGGAAGATATTCATTCTTATATTTTCTTGTCTGGAAGTTTTTGTTAGTTGCAGTAGGAACTACATTTACATCAGCTGACGGAGTGTCGATTGTGAGTGTGTAGTCTGTAACTGACGGATCAAATTCGCCTGAAAGCTCGGCACCTGTGATCTCAACCGATTTAACAGTTGTATCGTTATTTGCCCATGTACCGCCGATATCCTCGCCGTAACCGTTTGAAGTATACATAATAGCGATTTCATCACCACTCTCAAGTGTGCCGTCTGCTACTGTATAGGATGCATAACCTGAATTTGTGAACCAGTCATTGAGAGTTCCCATCCAACCGCTCATTGTACCGCCGTCAAATGCAGCAAGACCGTTAATTGACGAGATGTAATTGTTCTCAGCACCTTCCTGTGTGTAGCCGTGATTGTTGAGTGCATCAACAACGGCTGACATCATAGTAGTGTCATTATTAATGCTTACCCACTCATCAACGAGAACGCCGTCCCACGGAGCGCCGTTTTCTACTGAGTATGTATCATTTCTGACAATTACTCTTACTTTTCCGTCTTCAACTGCGCTTACTGAAAGTGAAACCGTCATAAGTGACGAAATCATCATTACAGAAAGTACAATTGAGAGGATTTTTTTGAAAGATTTGTTCATAGTGTTTTCCTCCATATTGTATTGTGTATATCGAAAGGCAAAATAAAAAGCCTTCCGTTTTTGAAAGGCACAACAAACAAAACCATACAGACCAAAAGTCTGTACAGATATGGTCGGCTGCACCTCTTCCCTGTCCAAGATTTGCAAAATCCGAGGCATACGGACAGCGACCTGACTTATGGCAATGCCAAATACAGTAATGACTGTTGCTTCGGATTCTCACCGAATTCTCTGTTATCTACTCTGCAAAATGCATTTTGAACCGTAAACCCATATTAAGTTATATACATCTGAAATCTGCATTTAATTATAACACCTGTTTATAATCGTGTCAATTCCTTAAAATTTTTCTGATATCAGAGTTTATTTGGGAACGATATAAGTTTAGTTTATGGCCGGCTTTTTGTGTAACTCAGTTGTATGAATTGAATATGCTGTTAATAAAAAGTTGAAATCGGTGAATCAGATGAAAGAAAAATGTTCGCTTGACAAGTTACCGCTTGGAGTTACGGGGATTGTCTATCGTGTGAACTGTAATGAAAATATCAAAAACAGAATATTTGATTTTGGTATTATGGAGAACAGTCCTGTTATCCCCTTGTTTACAAGTCCGTTCGGTGATCCGTCTGCGTATCTTGTTAAAAATGCCGTTGTGGCACTGAGAAATAACGATTGCAAAGATATCATTGTTACTCCTGAATAAAAGGAGGCTTTTTATTGTTTTCTACGGATAAATCATCTTTTAATAAAAAGGATGTCTCGGATTGCGATTACAAAATTTCACTTGCCGGTAATCCTAATGTCGGTAAAAGTACAATTTTTAACGAACTGACGGGATTAAGACAGCACACGGGAAACTGGACGGGTAAAACAGTTGAGTTTGCCAGAGGCTGTTGCAAAATCAAAGACGCAAGATTTTGTATTACGGACTTACCGGGATGCTATTCCCTGCTTTCATTTTCGGGCGAAGAGGCGGTAACAAGGGAGTGTCTTGTACAAAATCAAAATGACTGCGTTGTAATAGTTGTTGACTGCGGAGTTATTGAAAGAAATCTTTCATTTGCATTGCAGGTGTTATCTGTCACAAAGAATGCTGTTCTTTGTCTTAATCTTTGTGATGAGGCTGAAAAGAACGGCATAAAAATCGACTGCGACGAGTTATCGCTAAATCTTGGAATACCTGTTGTGAAAACCTGTGCAACAGACAAAAAAGGTTTGGATGAGTTAAAAAAAGCGATCTATAATGTATGCAGCGGAAAGACAAAATGTTTTAGGGTAGAAAGAAATTTTGAAGGCGTTGATATACTATCCGAAAAAAACTACAAACAGAATATTGAAAAGCTTTCGCAGATTGGCAACAAAATTTCAAGTGACTGCGTAAAATATGAAAAATCAGAGTTAAATGCTTGTACAAGAAAGCTTGATAAAATACTTACAAGCAAAATCACGGGAATACCGATTATGCTTGCAATGCTTGGTATATTGTTCTGGATAACGGTTGTCGGTGCAAATTATCCGAGCGAATGGTTAAGCAGTTTGTTCGGTTTTATAAAAGAGAAACTGTATATCCTTTTTGATTTCTTACACGCTCCCGATGTTGTAACGGGACTTTTGATTGACGGAGTTTATACAACTCTGTCATGGGTGGTATCTGTAATGCTGCCGCCTATGGCTATATTCTTTCCCTTATTTTCACTTGTTGAGGATTCGGGATATCTGCCGAGAATTGCATTTAATCTTGATAGGTATTTTTCAAAGTGCGGTGCTCACGGAAAGCAGAGCCTTACAATGGCAATGGGGCTTGGCTGTAATGCCTGTGGAGTTACGGGATGCAGAATCATTGAGTCGCCAAAGGAACGGCTGATTGCAATTCTTACAAATAATTTTATGCCGTGTAACGGACGGTTTCCCACAATAATTGCATTACTGCTCATGTTCTTTGCAGGTACGGCATTTACGCTGAGCAGTTCGCTTGAGGTAGCGGCATTATTGATTGGAATAATAGTTTTCTGTGTTTTTATAACACTTGTTATATCTAAGGTGCTTTCAGTCACAATATTGAAAGGTGAACAGTCCGGATTTGTGCTGGAACTTCCGCCGTACAGAAAGCCGCAGATTTTAAAAACTATTGTCCGTTCTCTGTTGGACAGAACTTTGTTTGTTTTAGGAAGGGCTGTTGCGGTTGCCGCTCCGGCAGGTGCGATAATCTGGATTCTTGCAAATGTGCATATAAGCGATGTTTCACTTTTAAAATATTGTACTGATTTTTTAGATCCGTTCGGCAGATTTATCGGGGTTGACGGCGTTATAATAATGGCTTTTATACTTGGATTTCCTGCGAATGAAACCGTTATTCCGATTATAATTATGTCATATATGGCAAGCGGTACTCTTGTTGATTATTCAAGCTACGATCAGCTGTTTCAACTTCTCAGTATGAACGGCTGGACAATTACAACGGCTGTATGTACGATTATTCTTTGCATTCTTCATTATCCGTGTTCAACAACCTGTCTGACAATAAAAAAAGAAACAGGCAGCCTTAAATGGACGCTTGTTTCTATGGCATTGCCTACTGCAATGGGAATTGTGCTTTGTATGATTATAGCAGGTGTTATGAGATTATTTTAAGTCAATAACTTCAAAATCATCGGGAACAAATATATTTCCGTTAAAAACTGTTCTTACCTCTGAAGTATATGTTCTTTTGCGTGTTTGAAGTGTTTCGTCCTCGGTGTGATATAGGATAAGATTTTTTGCAAAAAGACTCTCTGCAAGTTTTCCTGCATCAAGTGCTGTGCTGTGGAATTTTTCGTAAGGCTTAAAAATGTCTTTTTGACTGTAAAGACAAAAAGCTTCACACATAAGATAATCACAGTTTTGAACAAAATTTCTGCATTTTTCATTGAACGGTTCATCACCGAGACAGGCGAGAACTTTTCCTGACGGAAAAACAGCCTTGAATCCGAATTGCTTTGTTTTGTCTGAAAATATATCAAAGAAAGTGAGTCGGATACTGCCGGCATTTTGCATTTCACCGTCTTTTACTTCATTGATGAAAATTTTTGTATTGATATTTTTGAGAAATTTCGGTGCAAGTGTGTGGTTGCAAATTGCCGTGATTGAATCAACACATTCATCGTGGCAGTAAATATTAAAATTACCGTCATATTTGCCTGAATTCATAAGAGCGCTTATTTGCCTTATTACCCACACGGCACCTAATATATGGTCGGTGTGAGAATGAGTAATAAACATTGTCTTTATGCTGTTCCAAGCTATTCCGGATTTCTTAATTGCGGATAAAATTCCGTTTCCGCCGCCTGCGTCAACAAGAAGACAGTCGTTTTCGGATTTCAGAAGAAAACAGGTATTATAACAGTCGGTAACCATCGCACTTCCTGTGCCGAGCATAATAATTTTTTCGTTCATACAGCACCTCGAAAATACAGGCAGATACAAGAAAAATGTATCTGCCTGAAAATTTTATCGTAACTTTATTCTTCTGCTTCTGCAACCTTCATCATAATGGCACATTCCATTCTTTTTCTGAAAAGCTCACAGCCGTATTCGTAAATACCTGTGATTGAGCCTGTTGCATGATAAGCGTTTGCGGCACAACCGCCGCTGCAATAAAGTCTTGCCCAGCAGTCTTTGCAGTCAGGACGGGCGTATGCGTTACAAAGCTTAAATTCGTCCTGAATTTTCGTGTTTGAAACACCGTTAAAGATATCGCCGAGCTTGTACTTTTCATCGCCTACAAATTGATGACAGGGATAGAGGTCGCCCCAAGGTGTTACAGCCATATATTCTGTACCCGAACCGCAACCCGAAATTCTCTTATAAATGCACGGACCGCCTGTAAGGTCAATCATGTAGTGATAGAAGGTGAGCGGTCTGCCCTCTTTTTCACGCTTGAGCATTTCCTTTGCAAGAATTTCGTACTGTTCAAAAAGGATAGGCAAATCGTCATATGTAAGTGCATATGGGTCATCGGGAGCACATACAACCGGCTCCATTGAAAGCTCTGTAAATCCCAAATCTGCCATATGGAAAATATCGTTTGTGAAGTCTGTGTTATTATGTGTGTAAGTGCCTCTTACATAGTAACCCTTGTTGCCTCTTTTTTTGACAAATTCCTGAAATTTTGGAACGATAATGTCATAACTGCCCTTGCCGTTTACAGTTTTGCGAAGATGGTCATGCACTTCTTTTCTGCCGTCAAGGCTGAGAACTACATTATGACATTCTTTGTTTGCAAATTCAATTACATCGTCATCAACAAGCATACCGTTTGTTGTAAGTGTAAAACGGAAGTTTTTGTTGTGTTCCTTTTCAATGCTTCTTGCATAGGCAACAATCTGCTTTACAACATCAAAGTTCATAAGAGGTTCTCCGCCGAAAAAGTCAACCTCAAGGTTTACTCTGCTGCCTGAATTTTCAATGAGAAAGTCAATTGCTCTCTTGCCCACTTCAAAGCTCATCAGCGCTCTCTCGCCGTGGTATTTGCCCTGACTTGCAAAGCAGTATTCGCAGTTAAGGTTACAGGTGTGAGCAATGTGCAGACAAAGTGCTTTGATTACTGTGTTTCTCTTTTTAAAGTCAAATGCAAGGTTTTCGTACTTGTCGTCTGTAAAGAGCTTTCCCTGTTCCTCAAGCTCTTTTACATCATCAATGCAGTCGGAGATTTCTTCTTTTGTAATCTCAGGATTGTCTGCATATTTTGAAAGCATTTCGTCGATTATCTGTTCTTTTGTTGTGTTTTTGTACATTGCAATAACATCATAAGCAAGGTCATCGACTGCATGTACACTACCGCTGTAAACATCAAGAACTATGTTGTATCCGTTAAGTTTATACTGATGAATCATAATATCTCCGTTAGACAAAAGGAAAGCCGTTAACCCTTTGGGAAAACGGCGATAATCCTTAATAATCAAATTAAAATAGAATTATTTCTCGCTCATGCACTTTTCGCACTGCTGGTTAGCAACGCCGCAAGATGTCTTACACGCTGACTGACATGAAGTCTGGCACTCGCCGCAACCGCCTGTCTTAACGCTCTTCTTGAGGTCACGAGTTTCAATAGTTTTAATTCTCTTCATAATAAATCAAACTCCTTGTTAGATTTTGTTAGTTTAATATTATCACACAGCCATTGATTTGTCAATCTTTTTTAACTACGCTTATGTTGTCCGTCATACCGCCTTTTGTTGACATAATCTCAACCTTGCAGGCTGAAAGATATTCAATGTAATTTATAAGTTCCTTGCTTATAATTTCACCGGGTACGATGAGGGGAATTCCGGGTGGATATGCCCAGATATACTCGGCAGAAGTTCTGAATTCCGAATTTTGAAACGGAATAGTTTCTTTGTTGAATTTGTACAACTCGCAGGCGTTGAAATTTTTGCCTGTGTAGAGATTTTTTAACGGAACACGCTCGGTGTCGGCTCCTTTTGAAAGTTCGCTGTCAATTGAAATCAGAGCGTCTGAAAGCATATCAAAAGCTTTTTCTGTGTCACAAACAGATGTCATGGCAATTACATAGTCCGAATATGCCATTTCGGTTTCAATCTGATAATTATTTCGCAGTATTTCGGCAAGCTTTGTTCCCGAAATATTTGCGTTCGCTGTTGAAATTACAATTTTGCCGATATCATAATCAAAATCAGTATCGCTTTTATCATAAATTTTCAGATATTTTAGATTTTCAAGTTTTTCTCTGACCATTTTAAGATTGCAACAATATTCCTTGAATTTATCTTTGCTGTTTTCGCAGAAATCAAGACATTTTTCGATTGAACTCATTAAAATATATGACGGACTGCTTGTTTCAAATACAGCCAAATTTTCAGCAAGAATTTCAGAAAGCTCGCTGTCATTTGTTATGAGCAATGCAGTTTGAGTTAATGACGGCAAAGTTTTGTGCAGACTCAATACTGCGGCGTCTGCACCGCAGTTAAGTGCTTCATCGGGAAAACTGTCCGAAAACGAAAAATGCGCTCCGTGAGCTTCGTCAACAAGTAATTTTGCTCCGTGTTTGTGACAAATTTCGGAGATTGACTTTATATCCGAAACAACTCCTTCATATGTAGGCGAAGTTATGATTACAAGTCTGATTTCATCATTGTGTTTTGTAAGTTTATCTTCTATATCGCAAGGTGAAACCGATGTAAGAATATTGTATCTGCTGTCTGTATCGGGAAAAATGTAATCAACATTGAGATTAAACAGTTCTGCTGAATTATATACAGATTTGTGGCAGTTACGAGCCATTAAGATTTTGTCGCCTTGATTTGTCATTGAGCGAATTGCTGAAAGTATTCCGCCTGTTGAACCGTTAATCAGAATGAAAGCATTTTTTGCGTTGTAAAGCTTTGCAGCCTTTTTCTGAATTTCGTCAATAACTCCGTTTGGTGAATGGAGATTGTCAAAATCATGAATTTCGGTTATGTCGATATTATACGGTATTATACCCTCTTCTGTAATGTCCGTTCTTTTGTGTCCGGGCATATGAAAAGGATATATGCCGCTTTTTGAATAATTTTTAAGCTTGTCGTACAGCATATATCCTCCGATATTTTAAATATTTAGTTTGTACCGAACTCAGCGAGTTCAAGTCCCTTGTTGTGTTCAAGCGCCCAGTTTATGCTCCAGTAGCTTGTAAAGAGCAAAAGATGATTGCCTTTAAGGTCCTGAATTTTCTTAGTATCCGACGCAAGGTCGAGAGTTTTCGGATCAAGGTCATCGTTTACAATCCAACGGATAAATTCATATGGGAGTGTTTCCATAATGATATCACAGTTGTACTCGTTTTGAAGTCTGTATTTAAGAACATCAAACTGAAGTACACCTACAACGCCAACGATAACTTCCTCCATACCTGCGTCAAGCTCCTGGAAAATCTGAATAGCACCTTCCTGTGCAATCTGACTTGTACCCTTGATGAACTGTTTGCGCTTCATTGTGTCTTTCTGACGGACAAGTGCAAAGTGTTCGGGAGCAAATGTAGGAATTCCCCTGAACTGTACCTTGTGTCCCGGTGAACAGATTGTGTCACCGATTGAGAAAATGCCCGGATCAAACACACCGATGATGTCGCCCGCATATGCCTCGTCAACAATTTCTCTTTCCTGAGCCATAATCTGCTGCGGCTGTGAAAGACGCATTTTTTTGTTGCCCTGAACATGGAACACTTCCATATTCTTTTCAAACTTGCCGCTGCAGATGCGCATAAATGCAACTCTGTCACGGTGAGCCTTATTCATGTTTGCCTGAATTTTGAAAACAAATGCAGAGAAAAAGTCTGACATAGGCTCAACCTTTTCATCAACAGTTTCTCTTGGCAGAGGTGGAGTTGTGAGCTGTAAAAACTGTTCAAGGAATGGTTCAACACCAAAGTTTGTAAGAGCCGAACCGAAGAATACAGGAGTAAGCTGACCGTTGCGGACTGCTTCAAGGTCAAATTCATCGCCTGCACCGTCAAGAAGTTCTATTTCATCAAACAAATCCTGCTTATGATAGTAGCCTATTGTATCTTCAAGGGCAGGGTCATCAAGCGTAAGTTCTTTCTTTTCAACTTCTTTCTGACCGTTATTAGCGGTGAAAGCAAGGATTTTCTTAGAATTTCTGTCATACACACCCTTGAATTCCTTACCTGAACCGATTGGCCAGTTTACGGGATAGGTGTGAATTCCGAGAACATTTTCAATGTCTTCAAGAAGGTCAAAAGAATTTTTTGCATCTCTGTCCATCTTGTTGATGAATGTAATGATAGGAATATTACGCATTACACAGACCTTGAAAAGTTTGATAGTCTGTTTCTCAACACCCTTTGAACCGTCAATTACCATTACGGCAGAGTCTGCCGCCATAAGTGTACGGTAGGTATCTTCCGAGAAATCCTCATGTCCCGGTGTATCAAGAATATTTATGCAATAACCGTTATATTTAAACTGCAAAACCGATGATGTAACAGAAATACCACGCTGTTTTTCAATTTCCATCCAGTCGGACACAGCATGCTTTGCGGTTCTTTTGCCTTTTACCGAACCTGCAAGGTTAATTGCTCCGCCGTAGAGCAAGAGCTTTTCCGTAAGTGTTGTTTTACCCGCGTCAGGATGCGAAATAATCGCAAAGGTTCTGCGCTTGCTGATTTCTTCTTTAAATGAACTCATATCTTTCTTCCCTTCGGAGGTTAAGTATATCCACAATTCTATATTTTACTATTTTTGGATGGTATATGTCAATAAAGAATGAAGAAAATGTGAGAAAAATAATTGCTACAAAAACTTGACAAATTTGTAAATATATTGTAATATATTGGTACAGAAGGACTTAATGTGATTTTTCCTATTTTTTCATATACCTTCCAAATCGAGGCAGAAACTTGTGTTTCTGCCTCAAAATCATTTATGAGGTTTTTTATGAGTAATTCTATCGGTCTTTATATTCACATACCGTTTTGTAAACATAAATGTCCGTATTGCGATTTTTTCAGCGGCAATGCAGATGAAAACGCTTTTGATAATTATGTTATTGAATTAAAAGATAAAATAAAATACTGGTCTGAAAAAGCCAAAAGAGATGTTGCGACCGTATATTTCGGCGGTGGTACGCCGAGTGTTTTGGGTGCAGACAGACTTTGTGATATTCTTGATTTTATAAAGTTCAATTTTAATATTCAAAATAATGCCGAGATTACAGTTGAAGTCAATCCCGACTCCGCCAAAACTATTGATTTTAAAAAAATGTACGCCTGCGGATTTAATCGCATTTCAATGGGAATGCAGACTGCTGTTGAAGATGAATTAAGGCTGCTTGGGAGAATTCACAGCATAGATGACGCAAAAACTTCTGTTGAAAGGGCTAAAAGTGCGGGATTTAATAATATTTCACTTGATTTGATGATGGGAATTCCTAATCAGACAATTGAAAGCCTTGAAAAATCAATCAGTTTCTGTGCCGATTGCAAAGTTACTCATATTTCATCATACATTTTGAAAATCGAGGAGAATACTCCGTTTTATAAGGTGCAAAATAAACTTAAGCTTGCCGATGATGATATGCAGGCTGAAATGTATCTGAAAGCTGTTGAAATGCTTGATTCTCTCGGATACAAGCAATATGAAATTTCTAATTTTGCAAAACAGGGTTATGAAAGCCGACATAATACCAATTACTGGAGATGCGGTGAATATATCGGCATAGGTCCGTCTGCACACTCATTTTTTGAGGGCAAAAGGTTCTTTTATTCGAGAAGCATGGACGATTTTAATAACAATAAGCTGTCTTTTGAAGGTACGGGCGGAGATGAGGAGGAATTTATTATGCTCTCGCTCAGGCTGAAAAGCGGTCTTAATTATTCTGAATTTGAGGAAAAATTCGGATACACCCTCCCCTCTTACATTATCAAAAAAGCTAAAGAGTATGAAAAATACGGCTATACAAATGTTACGGACAAGTCAATCAGCTTTACACCGAAAGGTTTTCTTGTTTCAAATTCAATAATCAGTGAACTGATATAAAAAACGCTCCGAGAATAAATTCGGAGCGTTAATTTTATGTTATGAATTTGTATGACAGATTAATACAATGAAGAGTATGAACCGCCGCCGATGAGCGATGTAAGAACACTTGTTGCAAATGTACTTGTGTTAAATGACCACATAGTAAGTTCTGCGCCGATGAAGAATACAATCATAAATGCAACGGCAACGATGAGTGTGAGAATTAAAGTGAATAATGCAGAGTTCTTTGCTTCGGGAACATTAGCTTTTACCTGATTTACAAGTGAAATAACAAGGTAAAGCATAACGATTACGAAAAAGAACAGGAACATATATACGCTGATTAATGCACAAAGACCTGCCAAAATCCAACCGATTGATGCCGGAATAGATTCAATTGAAAATGTGATGAATGAATCAATAAATGCTTTGGCTGTGTTTTCTTCGGTTTTGTATTTCTTTACATATGCAAAGAGAATAACAGAATAGAAGCCGCCGATAAGGACAGTAGTAACAAGACTTACAAGAAGTGTTTTCGGAAAATCAAGTGCGCTCATAGAAAGCATAAGAAACATATTGCCAAGAATGAGTGCAATGAAGAAAATTGCCGAGAAAAGAGCACCGAGAATGACGTCTTTTTCAGCCTTTGCTGTTTTGATAACAGTTTTGGAATCCTTAAAGAATGAAGTGAACACAACAGGAATGTTCTTTAAAGCCTTAACAAAAGCATTTTCCCCAATGGGTGCAGTGTTATTTACGGCATAAGGCGACTGCTGTGTCTGAGGGCTTTGCGGCTGTGCATACTGTTGCTGAACAGGGTTTTGATACTGTGGCTGTTGTGGCTGAACAGGCTGCTGATACTGAGGCTGTGCCTGTGTATTTGCCTGCTGAGCCTGTGCTTGAGCGGCTCTTGACTTTTCGCAGTTGCAAACAGCATTGTCTTCAAGCTGTGCTCCGCAATATTTACAGAATTTCATGGTGATTCCTCCAAGATAAAATAATATGTAACAGGTCTTATATCTACCTGTTGTTTGTTGAAAACCGATTGTTTGGGTTAAGAAATTTTTGTTGCGGTATAATTTTTTGAATTAAGGAAACTCTCATACTTCTTGTAGTCAGCAAGTTTCTGATCACCGCTACTGCTGTCAATACTTGAGGAATAAACTTCGTCATCAAGCAGATAAGGGTTCTTGATGTATATGCCGCAATAGTAAGTATCGTAGCTGTTAAACCAACCGTCATACTTTCCTTTTTCAACTACAAGGATAAATGCTTGTTCATCATCAGATGCTTTCTTTGGCTGAACATAGTACATTTCAACCGGAGAATAAGATGTGAGTGATGAATAGTATTCGTCAATGTAATCATTGACAGCAGAATTTATCTTGTCAACATTCGCTTTTGCTTCATCAACAGTCATAACTTTGTTAGCTTTAGCTGTAACTGTTGTTGATGAGTCTTTTATGATAAGCGGTGTGTCTGTAATAATTTCCTGTTCGGTTTTGAATGTTACTTTATCGCCTTCGTCAAGGTAGCTTTCACTGCCGTCAACATTAAGATAGAAGTAATCTACAAAATCGTCGTTCTTATCATACACGCTGATAGTAGAGCCTGATTCATATTTAAGTTTGTAATCATCAACTTTGTAGTCAAACTTAGCGATGTCGATTGAAAGGTCACCGTCTTTTATACCGTAAGTTTTGATAAGGTTGTTGTCAACTATATGCTTGATTATATCCACTTCAACCATATCTTTGAGTGAGATTTTTTTCTCTTTAAGAATGTCGCTGACTTTGAGCTCTTTCTTGACATCACTCTTGTCAAACTGAATTCCGAGAGTTTTTTCATACTCGGAAATATATTTCTTTGCAGACTCACTGTCATCCCATTTGAGTTCAACAACAATTGTGTCATCTTTGCTGATGTTGTTTATGGTTGCTGATGAAACTGTGTAAAAACTATCTGAATCTTCTGTTGTTGATTCTGTTTTAGCGTCTTTGAGATATGCCTTTACATTGCAGTAATCAAGGATTGATGAAACCGATGCCTGACTTGCAGAATAATCATCTACTGCATCGCTGAGAACACTTTGCCAGTCGCCCTTTGAAATATTGTCAGCATACTTGCCGTAATCAATGTCTGATTTCTTATCATCAGAAACCTTTTCTTTTTCAATAGTATCACTGTCAATGTAAATGTCAGCAGAAGCGTAACCGTTGTACAAAGAACCTTTGTCAAATTCAACTTTTATGTAATCATCAAGTTTAATTCTGTTAAGGTATGGAATAAGTGTGCAAAGTGTAATGATTATTCCTGCAATTACAACTGCTGCCGCACCGCAAATTACAACAAGCTTTGTCGGGAAAGGCTTCTTAACTTTTGGTTGACTCTGAACCTGATATGGTTGTGCCGCCTGCTGTACACCTTCTGTGACATTAGCATTGTTGTCAAAATTTACAGGTTGTGTGAACTGCTGATTGTTTTGATTTACTCCGTTGTCTTCTGCTGTAACGGGATTTTCCTGAGGAACAGGAGTTCCGCATTTTTCGCAAAAAGCATCTCCCTCGCTAAGCTTATTGCCGCATTTTTCACAGAACATAAATTCATCTCCAATGTTTGATAATATAATGAATATTATCACTTTAGCATTGTAAAGCGATAACATCAGCACGCTTATTATATCACAAATTACAGCAATAATTCAATATTTCTTACAATTTTTTAACTTTTTACACTATAGAAAATTATATGTTAAAATAATGAAATGATGTACACATAGCAAATAATTACAATAAAACAGCGGCAAAAACTATAAACTTTAGTTTTTGCCGCTGTGGTTTAGTAATAATACCTTATAAATTTTATATTGTAGTAATCACAGGTTGTGATGTCGTTGGTGTCAATCTCATTTATAAGGATATAATCCTGAGCAACACCTAAAAGATAGCCTGTTTTCTGAACAATTGTGTTTGCTCCCATGAGAAAATCAACGGTGATTCTTCTTCCGATTTGTGTTCGCATAAAGCCGTTGTGATATCTCAGATTTTCGGCTGTTACAGGAAACGGATATTGATAATCACTCATCGACATTCCGATATTCTGCCTTATCGGCGTTGCAACGGTGGCACCGGAGCTCGCCGTTGTAGCAGGGGTTGCAGGCAAAACAGGTACAGATGTATCTATTTTTTTTAAACTCTTAATGAACGGTATATTTTGAAGACTTCCGCTGTATTTATTTATATTTTCAGGTTGTTCTTCTGATGTGCTTCCGCCCTCTTCATATGCTATTTCTGCCTGTTCAAGCGAGGGATTGTCATTTGATTTTTTAACTTCTTCTGTCATATTGGGGTGTGCAACAGACGGTGCGCCCTGATTGTGTCGCATAATTTCATCAATTGCAGGAATATAATATCCGGTATCCGCTGTCTTTGACGGACAAGAATTGTTGAGGCAGGCTTTGTTTTTGTCAAGTCCGTAAAGATGTTCGGGATTAATCTGATTTGTCATAGGAGTTGTATTAACTGCCATATTTGAAGAATTATCCATTAAGCTATGCTCCTTTATGTTTTGGAATAAGCCTCGGTAGGCGAATAAAAGCAATGATCCCCTACCCTGTTGTAAATTACTCCGTTGTTTGACGGAAAAAATGTTGGGCAGGTATCTGAAAATGGATTAAAATAGAAAATTGAATTTCCGACAGATGAATCGGTATTGCCCGCCAATGCCCAATCGGCAATGTTATAGTGAATTTCGTCAGGGCGTATATTGTAAACATTCTGAGGATTATATTGTCCTCCGACAGTTGTTTTAAGACAGGTAAATTGATTTGGTTGTTCCATTATGGCACGGAAATCTCCGCCCTTGCTGACTCTTGCAAATTCCCCGTTTGGAACACGGGTTCGGTTTACAATTACCGACGCAACGGCACGCATTCCGTTTTCACCTTCCCCACCTGCCTCACATTTTAAAAGCCTTGCAAGCAATTCTCTTGTACTCAATGCCACCTTTTTTCACCAACCGTTATTTTATTCAATGATATTTTATGCATAAATTAACTTGTTGTTACAAAGAAAAAGCTTGTGATAAATGTGTTATTCACGCAGACAGAAAATTCTGTTTTATAGAAGCAACTCAGACGGTGTTCGATAATCTTTTGAGATGCCAACTACAACATTTATTCAGATTAGCTGTTTCTGTCTACCGCTTTACTTGCTTTTGCAGGGCTATTTTGCCAATCCCAAAACTATCTGATAAATTGTTTGCTTTGCGTGATTTTGTTAATCTTTTTGTTGACATTATTGTCAATACTGCGTATAACGGTGCTAGAACTCAAGTTATTAAGCGTCCATCAAGCGAGAATCTTTCTTTTACTCCTGTGGAAAGTTCTTGTCCGCTTTGGGTGTATCTTGTCTTTGCGCCAAATTGGCTCCGATTCTGCTGCAAATGCTGCAATTTGAGCCACATATCGGCGTTTTGACTCAGCCGAACATTTCAAGGTTATCCAGCACACTCTTTTCATTTTCGGCTTGCTGCTCCTCGGTCAGCTTCGGCTGTACCTGCTCAAAGGCAGGAGGTGCGCAGCAAACGACACCTCCTGCAATTCCTCCCGTATGACCTGCCGAATGTTCTCCAGCGAACCCCCGCTTGCGGATGACTGCCGCTGCATTTCGTTTGAGACAGCCGTTACAATAAAAGCATTGCGGGATTTATCCAGCGACTGTAAATACTGTGCGGCGTTTGCCTCCATCGGCTTGCCCAAATCAAACCGCACATTGATCCGATATTTGCTCATCCCTTCGCCTCAGCCTTCATCTGCGTCTCGGCCAAATATTCATATCCCTTTGCGGCGGCGCAGATGTTCTCGACGAATTTCACACGGTCGGTGCTGAACTTATAAAAGTTCTTCACAATGCAGCAGCCGCCACCAGTCACATACAAGGTCATCGTGTTTTCGTCATAGCCGTGCTCGCACAGCCTGCGGAAGATGTCCCGCACATACTCGGTGGCGACGCTCTTTGTGATTTTCAGATCAGCAGGCGCAATATTTGCCGTGCCGGTGATCAGCACCTCGTCGATGATGGCATCGTTGATTTCCCGCTGCGTTTTCTGCATAAACGCCTCACGAACGGCAAGGGTATACTGGTAAGTCCCGAATTTCTCGGTGAACATTTTGCCCTGCTGCGGCTTGCCGTTGATCATATACAGCGTGTTTATCGTGCCGTTGCCGATGTCGGCGATCAGGTTCACGCCTTTCAGTGTGGTGGCAAAGCTCGCAATGGCGGCGTACCCCTGCGGATAGATACGCACATCGTCGATATAGAGGTGGTAGTCCGCCTTTTTGTAGGAGAACTCCACCTCGGCATTTTTCATCAGATATGCCTTGAAGTCCGCCTTTTGCCCGCTTGTCCAGATCAGGGGTCAGCACATAATAGTCCTCGTCCTTGATTTTGTCCGGTGCAAACTCCTTGTGTCCCTCGCCGATGAGGTAATACCTGCCGCCGTAGACCAGCATATCCGCTGTGAATAGCGGCTCGTGGTCATAGGCGGTGATGCCGGTGGGAAAGCAGCAATTGGCCGTTTTCATATTCCCGTACCCGTGGTCGATGCCAATAATTTTTGTGTTGTGGATCGTTTTCATTTCCGTATCCTCCTCATTTATTCTGATCTCTGATTTGTGCGTATAACTCACTATCGGACGGCAACACCGCCCGGCGGAAATAGTTGCAGTAGATGCCCGCTCCGGCTGATGATCTGCACACAGCGATGCGGCTCTCCGTCATCCAGCAGGATGCAGTTGCCGTGGTCATAGCAGCAGCATCGCCGGCGCACCAGTTTGTTAACCCGCCCTCGCTGGGACGGGTATATTCTCCATTTCATAATATCCACCTCCGTTTGGGCATAAAAATAACACCTACCGATTTTTAGTAGGTGTTATCCAATGATTTTGCCGCTCTCAAAGCCGTAGTCCACGCCGGTGTAGGCCTCGTAAGCCTGCCCGATCTTGCGGATACGCTTGAGAATGCCGCTGTGGTTTTTGTAACCCAGCTTTTCGGCAATCTCCTCCAGCGTGTCGCCGCTCATACGCAGTTCAAGGATCTGCATATCCTTTTCGCTGAGCGTGGCCTTGAACTGATCCACCAGCGCCTGCGCTACCACTGTTTCCTCCACATTCTGCGACGGGTCCGGCTCCTCGTATTCCTGTCCGCCGTGGGTGTCGGCATAGGCCTCCTGAAATTCCTCCAGTGAGATCATCGGGTGCTTGGTGCGGGTGTGGTACCATTTTCGGATGAAGTCCGTTTTCTGGTTGCTTTTCCGAAAGTCGAAGTCCCCGAAACAAGGATATTCCCGCGCCACTCGGATGATTTCGTCCATTCGGTGCTTTTTCATCACATTGGGTACGATGTAGCTCAGATAGATGTCGATCTGCCATTCCGGTATATAGCCCAACGCCGAGTGGCAACCTTTGAATAATTCGCCGGCGGACGCCAGAATGCCTTCGTCCGTCAGCTCTTGAATCCAGTAGTCCGGACAGTGGGCGAACCGCCACGCCGGGTCGTAGCCGGAGTAAATTTCCATATACTCGCCGAAGCCCATATATGGCCAAGCCATAAAGGCAGTGGCGTCTATGATGAGCAAGTCGGAACAGGTCGCTCTCCACGAACTCACAGTCGGCCCGGTTACGGAGCAGCACCTGCGGATTCCGTGGGATAGCGTTCAGCTCCGCCCCACAGCGGGACAGGATGCTTTTCGGGATGAAGTAGTAGAACGGTATGTACTCTGCATTGCGGAACGGCGTAGGCAGGCCGTCCTTTCTGGTCAGCATAATTGGCATTTTTATCGTCTCCTTTCCTGAGGGCCAGCGCCCTCTATTTTTTAACGGCATAAGCAAACGCCGATTGTTCCTGCTTTTCAAAAACAATTTTAGCATAGTCGCTGTCCGATAAATATCCCTTATCTCGCAGAAAACGAAAAAAGCCCCGGTGAGCACAGAGAAAATCTGAAACTCATCGGGGCTACTCACATACCTAGTTTCTACCACTGGCTACTCTAGACAAATCATATCTTTAATGGTTTTGTCTTGGTTTTTAATACAATCTTCCCCTTACCTGAAAATCCAGTTCCAGGAATCGCAGCGGCGATGCTCGCAATCTTCTCCGATCCTCCACAAATTAATAGGGATAGATGATGAATCGCTCTAGAACAAGCTACATAGAAAACTTTTTTAATTGCCGAATCTGAAAAACAGATCTCATCGATATCTGTGATAATAATTACCTTGTTTTCTAACCCTTTAAATTTCCTGGCAGTTGTAATCAAAACTCCATTCTCGGCTGGATCTCTTTTAAACTGAATATTGTGGCATTTTTTCATGCCTGATGTAATAGACTTATCTTCGGTTTTCATTGTTAGAACGGTAATTTCATTCGGCTTATACCCATGCTGCATATAATAATTGATGATATCAGCGAGTTTTTTCATCGGCTCTTTTTCCACAAACAAAATGGTGGGTTGCTCGCCGGATACATCATTTGCTTTTTGCAGTACATTGTAGTCAATCACGCTGTAGGCTGTTTTGGCGATTTCAATGGTGTTTCTGCAGTTTTTTGACAACAACAACCGACATTCGGATTGAGCAATCCAAGGGAGTACCTGGTGCTCTGCTTCTTTTGCGGATGTATGGTTGTCGATTTTATCATAAATTACCACCTGATTCTTATCATAAAAAACAAAGCAATGACCATCCTTCAGCTCACACAGTTCCTTAAAAAAGATGATTTCATCATTTCCTAGATCTTGCGCCTCATCAATTACAACATCGTCATAAGGAAATGAATCAATATTAATGCTATTATAAGCTAGTATACGATTCTCTACACTGCCGGCCTCCATTTGCAAGAACTCCGCGACAAAGGTGTCAACATTATAGTAGTCAACATTTTCTTTTTGGTGTTCCGACTTTAAGTACCGAAATAAGAAGGAATTGTAACATAGGAATAGCACTTTTCTTCCCATTTTGCCAAAACGCTCCGCCGCCATTTGTGCAATCATTGTTTTTCCAGTGCCAGCAGCGCCCTGAATAGCCGCGTACCATTGTTCTCCTATGTAGTCAAGAAGAACAGCTTGCTCGGAGGTGAGTCGAATAAAGGCATTATCGATTTCAGTTTTTACGATACTGGGCGAAGGAATCAAATCAAAATCTGGAGCGATCAAGTTCTTAATCCATTCTACCTGCTGATCAGACAGCATAGTTTTGCGTCTGGAACCATAACTGTCATAAATCGCCTTAAGACGGTGTTCCAAAGGCACACCGGACTGTGAAGAAAATGCATTGGAATCAAGGATGGCAAAGGAAACATCGTGATAGTTTGGTGGCAAATTTTGACTTTGATCAAAAATGCAGGAAGGGAACCAGATGAGCGGCTCAATACAAATACTGCCCTCATGCTTTAACGCTGTTTTCTCTATGATTTTTCGAAAATGCTGAATTCCGCGCTGTGCCTGACTCAATGGATCATTACCTTCGTCGAGAATTTTCACCTTTTTTGTTACCGTGTTTTGCTGATACATAAGACTATCTTTAAAGTAACAATGGCCTCCCTTTACCTCCAGCAGCAAAATACCGTAGTATTTATGAAAGATAAGGTAATCATTTTCATACCAGGTAAAATTGCGGTTCAAATTCTTTCTTACCCACTGAACAGAGTGAAAAATAAAATAATCATCCGGCAATTTCTTCAGCTCATCATAGACAAGCTGTTCGGCTGTTGGAGCGCTGACTTTTTCCCGTATACACGGATACATATAGGCCATTATCCAATTGCCTCCTTTAGCTTCTCCGGTTCCAGTGCAAACAGTTCAAAAGGATGCCATCCCTTTTTGGCACAGATAGCGTCATCTTTTTCGCTGATTGTTTCAGCGAAAACAATGACATTTTTGCCTGGCCATGACATGACGATTTCTCCGTCCAACAGATTGCGCTTTACTGCGGTAGACAGATAATTTGGTAGTGGAACGCCCAATTTCGCAAAATCGCCAATGATTGGCTGAATGTTTTCGTCAAAAAGGAACGCAATTTTATCCCACGAATCTACATTGTTGATGTGATATGATTTTTCCTTATCCACGAACTTGCTGAAATCCACTTTTTCCTCGGCAATGGATTCCACTTCGCGCAAAACATCATCGCCAAGGAAATATCGTTCCACATAGTCCCACCGTGCTTCATCGTTTAACGGATCAGTAAAGAACTTTCTCAAAATCTTCACTTCGCGCTCATGCTTCTGCTTTGCTTTTGTGACATAGCTGTTGGAATACTTGATTTCGCCATAGACTATACGACGAATTTTTTCGGGATCATTCAAACGAATGAATATTTCAGGCTGCTCACCACCCACTACTTCATAAGTCGCATAATCGAAAATGGAAAGCAACTTCAATGCAGTTGCGTCTTTTCCCTCAGGAGATAGGGGCATAAACTTAGATAGTGAGGTGTTATTATTGCCATCCAGATTTTTAATTAACTGCGATCTTGTTATTGAGCGATTAAGTATTTCCTTGAATGTTCCATTCGACAAAGTATACTGTGATTTGGCGCGATCATCATAAGCACGGTACTTTACGCATTTGCTCTCAGGATCTACTAAGTGAAAAATTGAATTCGATATGATTCTTGCCTTAGTGGCTCCATATTTCGGGCTAATCGCTTTTGCGAATTCTTCCAAAGTGAAATATGTTCGCTTAAATGTGGCATACAGAGTATCGGCGATATACTCAAAATCCTCTAAAATCTTGGCACGAATATCGCAAAGCAACAGTTCCCCTTTTGCTTCTACCGATACTTTTTGCCGCACACTAAATTCATCACAAATACTGGGCATAATCTCTACTTTGTCTTTTGAGTTCGAGTTTTTATTAAAATACCAATACTTAAACTGAGGGAACGAGAGATTGGGATAGTGATCTTCCCATACAGCTTTTAGGTCCAAGAAAAAAACATCGCCAGTATCCGATACAGTTTCACTGCTATTAGATTGTTTTTCTCGCACTCTGCCTGGAGCAACAAAAGAAAAGTATTTTCCATATTGCGAGTCAAGAACGCGTTTTTCGCATTCCTTACGAATGACAACATAAGCTTTTGTAAAAATACCTTGTGGTCTGGAAACAAGAACCTTGAAATTATATTTATCGTACAGATCTTTTTCAAGCATCAGTAAGCAAGTCTTTAACTTATTAATTTGCTTATCTTCATTGTCGTGCGCATTCTTTCCTGTGAAGATATATGTGAAGGACTCCGGGGAAATCAAAAAACTACGGCTTTCCTTCTTATTTTTAAAAGTGTTGTAAATTCCCGATAAAACAAGATTGATCTGATACTGCTTAATTTGCGACATACCAAACAATCGCTGCATAAAACTAATGTCATTGTAGTAATAATCAGTAATTGCATAACCGATCATACCGGGTTTTCTTGCAACTCGTCCAATTTCTTGTACATAGTCACAGAGGTTTCCGGTAACAGCATAGTGATATACATTAACAATATTGTTGATATCAACGCCCATACCAAAAGCCTTTGTGGCCAACATAACAGGCTTTTCGCCGCTCCGGAACTCGTCAAACGCTTTTCGTTTCCTTTCGGCCAGCACTGCTCTGCTGACCTCCTCAAGATTTCGCCCTGTATAAAGAGCTACCTTATCACGATTAAAAGTTTTGCCGGCAAAACTTTTAACGCCGCATAAAGCATCACCGGCGTAGGATGCGTAGGGAAAATAAGCAATTGTCTTGGTGTTCGACGCAATCCACTCGTTAATTCGTGTAATTAGATTGGTAGCCTTTCTCTCCTCATATACGGGGTTTGCTAACTTGTTAGCTTTCCTTACCGAGATGTTAAATCGAATATTATCACGTTTAACATATCCTATATATTTAATTGGATTTTCCATAAAAAGGCTAATAATCGTTTCGCTCACAGAGTCGTCAAGGCCGCCATTTACAGCAGTTGCCGTAAACGCGCAAATCGGGAAATGAGCTACTTTTTTGTCTTTATTCCATTTTGTTTGGATTTGATTGCGCAGTCGGTTAATGTAACCACCCAGATACCAATAGTCGGGTCTAAAACCGACGCCCCAGGTTGTGACGATATGCGCTTCATCGACAATAATTAATCCGATTTCGCGATCTCCAATCAATGTTTCCATAGAATATGACAGTAGTGTCTCTGGACTGAGATACAATAAATCCGTTTCGCCGCCCTTTACACGCTTGAGCACTTCTTCTTTCTCTGCCTGCGAAATAAGATCAGAGTTGAAGGTCTCTACACGATGAAATCCTTTGGCATTCAGTTGCTCTTTCTGGTCCTGCATAAGTGCCTTAACCGGTTCAATAATGATAGTTAATTTCTTGTGCTTTTTTGCCAGATAAATCGCTGGAATTTGGAACATAACCGATTTGCCAGCGCCGGTTGAAGCGGTAATAAAAATATCTCTATAATTGTGCGGCTCTACATAGGCATTTTCTGCTTGTGCAATAATGTCGCTGATAATTTTTGCCTGACTGATCTCGATAACATCATTGTTGATGTCTGGATTTTTGTAAAACCGTAGCTTCCTAAAAGATTCAAAATTCGGAATTTTAATATCATTTTGTGCGATCTTGATGAGTTCCTCTTCCGGGACTACAGACTGTTCGGCAATCATCGGTCTTTCACAAATTGAGATGCCATTATACTGACAATATGCCAGAAGTGAGGATAAATTGCGCTCTGAAAGTATTCCGTTTGTGATGCTGTAACTGATGCAGTGAGGCTGTGTGCGTTTGATTCGCATCAATTCCTTTAAAAAAAGAGGGATGTCGTTGGTGATATGGACATGAAGATCTACCAGATCAATAGAATCCTGTGAAAATGCAGCCGGATAGTATGGGCTAACGGTTACCTTTAGCCCTTTTTCTAACTCATAATTATAAAAGCTGGCAAGCAGTTCTCCATCAATGCTCTCAAGAGAATTGTATACTGAGAGAAAATTTTTGCACGCAATTGTTTGCTCTGTAGCCGTTTCGAGATCTAAATTCTTCCAGATTTCGTCTAGCAGTTCTTCGTTAAGATCAAATTCGATAGGATAGTATTCGGGGTACAGGTTGTTTATGTAAATAACAACTTCCAAGCCATAGTCTTTGACTGCCAGTTCAACACGATCTTTCAACAAAGCATATTCTTCGTATGTGATCCAAAACTCCTCATCATCCTCCATATTAAGAAGAGATCGATCCAACGCACGCCGGACCTTATTGTCAAAAAGTAATACATTTTTTTTGGATGCTATTTCAGAGTCAACTAATGGCAAAACGGTAAGAGCAGCCAAAAAATCAGTAGGAAATCCTTTGTAGACAAATAATTTCATGTGATTACTCCTCCTTCGTTATACAATGTGCGTTTAATATTCTTTTTTATCCGGGATATATGTCATAATATCGCCATAATCGCATCCTAGTACATTACAAATTTTTCCGAGAATTGTGAGTGTAACTGGTTCATCCCGGCGTAGTTTTGTCATGGTGTTAGGCGCAACATTTGCGGTCTTTCGCAGGTCAGCTTTACTCATCTTTTTATCAACTAAGAGTTTCCACAGCTTGTTATATGAAACGGCCATAAAACACCTCCGCATTGTGTATGGATATATTATATCAGAGAGAGTCCTTGTTTGCAATGTGTTTTCGCAAAATTGTGCGATCATCTACCAAAGGTAGGAAAAAGCAGGGCTACAGTTTGTTTCACCGGTAATTCTAAGGCAATCCTTTATCAAATGGGATTTTCGCATACAAACCATCGGTATACAAAAATAGCAGCATCCATTAGGTTCTATATAACTTGCTCTCGTGTTTAAGCACGAAATGAACGGTAGGTATTTATTTGCGTTCCGGCGCTGCCGTTGGGAGTGCTGTGGCTCACGCTAAGTTTGTCACCGGCAAAGTGATCGAGCTGAGCGGCGGATATGTGACCGTCGGCTTTGGCCAGGGCGAGAAGCGGTTTCTTTTTCCCAACGCCTTTGAATCCGGATTTTTGAAAGTACAATAATTAAAAAGAGACCCTCCGTATCATTTTCTCGATACGAAGGGCCTTGCCTTATGTATACTTGGTGATAGACAATTTCGGATGCACGGTTCCGGCAGGAATTCATTCGCCTGACCCATTCCATTTGGTTGCTGGCTTTCAGCGTTTCGGAGATGCCCTCCGCATTTGCATTTGCTTTACCAGCCGAAGAAAAAGTTCTTCTGCCTGCCGGTCAATATCCGCAAGATAGGCATTCAATTCACCGCTGGTCAGCCGGTTGGCGTACCGCACACGATGATGCTCCTTGAGATAGCGGAGGTGCCGCTGTCCCCATATTCCGATTGGCTCTTATTCTTGCTCTAGCTAATCGTCCCTGGCGATTAGGTAGTAGTCACCGACCAGTTCATACTTCAGCCCGGTGTGTTCATCTGTGATGTATTTTTCCATAATCAAGTCCTCCACTCTGCAATCTTGAACTTCTTGGTTTTGGCATTTGCCACTTTGATAAGCACCTCGTTCACGGCATCGGTGTATTTACCCTCCGAAATAAGCCGATTGCGAAGATTGTTTAGGGACTCAATCATTAGCCGCCATTCTTCAGTTGTAAGCGCAAGGTAATACTTCTGCCTCAACAGCCAGACCTCATTTGATTTTTCTATAATCATAGCGAGGCCGACAGCTGTAGTCAAATGTACAGATATAAGAAAATCACCGAGAAAAGTTCAGAATGAACTAATCTCAGTGATTTTCCTTGCCATTGCTACGCATGATGGCTAACTTCTTTCAACACTTCGTTATCAGCCCATAGCCTCTTTACAGTTCGATTTTTCTCCCATTGCCGATTCAGTTGCGGTGATAATTTGACTTACTGCCTTATCAACGAAAACCAAACAGAACTACGGTGTTTTTTATGGCGGAGACGGTGGGATTCGAACCTACGACCCTCAGGGGGCATCATGATTTCGAGTCATAGTCAGGCTTTGGAACTTTAGAGAAAACAGAGGAACTTAGCGGACAATGGAGGACACCGAAAAAGTGAGCAATATCAATGCTTTTCGTGTACCAAACACTCAAAAACCTTGATATAAAATGGCTTCGAATGAATCCCCTGTTTTGCTCGATTCAGGGGAGAAAACGAGTTCTGAACGGGATTTTGGGGAGAACAAGAGGAGAACAAACCCCTATAAATGCAGATAACACCTACTTGGTACCGGATACTTAAAAAGGCGGTTATCAGCATGACAGAAACAGAGAAAAAATTTGATGCTATTCGCAGAGCCTATCCTGAAATGATCTCCAAAGAGCAGTTGTATCGGATAGCTCACATCCGCAAAGCGACAGCTCTTCACCTTCTTCAAAACGGATCGATCCCCTGCAAGGACACCGGCAAAAAACGCGCCGGTACACAATCCGTACCGACGATGTAATAACCTATTTGATTGACCGAGAAATACGTCCTGAGAAATATGGTGCACCGGATCATTGGTATCGAGAACGCTCAGGCTATCGGAAATCACGAAATACATTCAGATATGAGTTGAGCAATCTGTCGGAGCTTAAAAAGAAACTCTTTGAAGAATACACCCAAGCGGAGCTTGCAGCTTATGATGATTTGCTGTCTGTTGAGGAAACTATGGAAATAACCGGTTATAGCAGCACAGCAATTTATCGTTGGTGCAATGCCAAGAAACTTGTCGGATTCAAGATTTTGGGAAAGTTTATTATTCCGAAAATCGGTCTTGCAGAGTTCCTTATATCGCCGTACTCTTGCGGTATACAAAGAAAATCTTGGCGGCATCTATTTTTTGTTGCGACCTTCTTGAAGGAGTTAAAAAAGCTGGATAAGCAACTCCCTTGAGCAACTTTCGGATTGATGTCATGCAGCGTTCTGAGCTGCTTGGTATAATTTGATCTTGGTATAATTTGATCTATATGATTGGCCGTTTTCTCATTACAGCTTCGACATCACATGGAAGACTCGGAAGCATCTCATTTTGATTAAAGGGTTCATTGAAATGCTTTGGGATAAAACGCGAATACAATCGAGCAAAGCAATAATCAGTCAAAAATTAGCATTTTAAATTAACAATCGGAATATTTTATTCCAGTTTTCGATTTAGAGTTGAGTTTTCGGCAGGTTTGTGCTATACTAATCCTGTTCCATTATATGCACGCTATTACAATGTGGAAAGGAGGACACACTATGGTCAATACCACAGTAAGAATTGATAGTATTGAGATTAAAAATTTTAAGAATGTCAGTTACGGACATCTTGACTTTGAAGGTTCAAAAAAGGGAGGCAAAGCAAGCATCCTTGGATTATATGGACAAAACGGCTCTGGCAAAACAGCTCTGATTGATGCTTTGGAACTGCTTCGTCTTGCGCTTTCAGGCAAGGCAATTCCGGCTTATTTTGCCGACTATATCAACGTTGACAGCGAATATGCAACACTCAAATACGGCTTTAAGGTCAGCAATCAGAAAACGGACTGCATCTATTCCGTTTTCTACGAGGTAAGCCTTCGCCGGGACATTGATAATACCGAGCATAACACAGAGCAGCCATCGGTTGACGAGCACTATAAAGCCGTGCTGTTCAATGAGGTGCTTTCCTACTCCTATGAATGCGGAGATAAAAAGGTTCGCCTTTCTCCTGTTATCGACACAAGGACAGCTGAGGATGTTGTTTTTGTCCCGGCTACCAAGTATCGTTTGATTGTCGGCAAAGACAAGGAGAGTTTAACCGCTCTATTAGTAGCAAAACAGCTTGCATCGGCAACATCCCGTTCCTTTATCTTCTCAAGGGAATTGTTGAACGCGACTCGGAAAAGCTGCAAGGACGACTGCCATCTTTCCCTTATAGAAAGCCTTGTGTTCTTCGGAAATTTCCAGCTTTTCGTCATTAACACGATCAATTCCGGTCTTATCAGCATGAATGCGCTTCCGCTTGCATTCAACTATGCCGAGAATGGAAAAGCGTCTATCGGCAACATCCTGATCAAGCTGAATGAGCCGTCTTTAATTCCCGAGGATGCACTGAATGTCGTCCACAAAGTCATTGACTGCATGAATGTGGTTCTGAAACAGCTCGTTCCAGGTTTAACGATCTGCGTGAAGGACATGGGTTCTCAGCTTTTTTCAAACGGTGCTCCAGGCTATCGCATTCAGCTCATGTCCAACAAAAACAGCAAAGAAATTCCGCTACAGTACGAATCTGAGGGTATCAAAAAGCTGATTTCCATCTTGCAGCTGTTGATTGTAATATACAACAAGCCATCAATGACTGTTGCGATTGACGCGCTGGATTCAGGCGTGTTTGAATATCTGCTTGGCGAGGTTCTGCGCATCATCGCAGAAAAAGGAAAAGGACAGCTTATTTTCACTTCCCAAAATCTTCGACCGTTGGAAACGCTCGATAAGTCCTTTATTGCTTTTACGACAACCAATCCGCAGAACCGTTATATCCGTATGAGCAACGTAAAAACAACCAACAACCTTCGTGACTTCTATTACCGTGACATCGTACTCGGGGAACAAAGTGAACCTGTGTACGAGCCGACAAGCAACAGTGAAATTGCGATGGCATTCAGAGAGGCAGGAAATCCGGATGCCACGTAAAAAGATTGTTTTTGTTATTGTTGAAGGACCTTCCGATGAAGAAGCGCTCGGCGTCCTCTTAAATCGTATCTACGCCAGAGAAGAGGTTCATGTTGAAATCATGCACTGCGACATAACAACCGAGCTGAATGTAAACTCAAGTAATGTCATCGCAAAAATCGGTGATGTTGTCAAGAAATATGCGGAGCGAAAATTTAGGTCCGGAGATTTCAGCAGAATCATTCACATAACAGATACGGACGGAGCCTTTATCCCTGATGAGGCTGTCGTGGAAGATGCTGCGGCGGTTAAGCCCCTCTACTCTGCAACTGAAATACGGACGCAGAGAAAAAGCAGGATTGAAAATCGCAATCAGAGAAAGCGGGAATGTTTGAATCGACTGTCCACTGCGTCTCGGATTTGGGGCGTTCCTTATCAGATTTACTATATGTCCTGTAATCTGGATCACGCGCTTTACGGAAAACTGAACAGCACCGACGATGAAAAAGAGGCGGACGCTTTTGCGTTTGCCAAAAAGTACAGAGACGATATTCCCAGTTTCATGAAGCTCATCAGCGAATCGGACTTTTCGGTTGCCGGAAACTATCCGCAGTCATGGCAATATATCCGCGAAGGGCTGCATTCACTTGAACGTCACACCAATTTCGGACTATGCCTTCAGGAAGAAGCGGTAGATCCGGAAAGCAAACCCGGCTCAGAAAATTAAGATCATAATTTCATACAGCACAGCCCCGTTATTGCACTGCGCAAAGCAGAACAATGACGGGACTTATTTTTTTGCAAGAACGGAGGTCAAAGCAATGAAAATAGAAGATTCTGCGAAGGCATTCGTTGCTTTGATGCAGGAAACACCGTATTCCCATTTCGACAGCGGCTCCGAGGGCATCACGCCGGAATGCCGCACCTGCCGTTTCCATCGTCCGCACTGGAAATATCAGTCCTGTTCTTTCGAGGAATGCCCGTATTCCTCCGAAAAGCTCTCAACCCGACGCTCTGAACGAAAAGCTGTAAAGGAGAGTTGAACACAATGGCAGTCTATCGCGTAAACAAGAATCGTGGCTATACCGTCATGGCGAACTTCCACCTCCGAGACAAGAGCCTGTCACTCAAGGCGGTCGGTCTTCTCTCAAAGATGCTCTCGTTCAATGATGGCTGGAAGTTCTCAACCAAGGGACTTTCTGCAATCTGCAAGGAAGGTCCGGATGCCATTCTCTCCGCGCTCCGTGAGCTTGAAAAGCACGGCTACCTTGTCCGGCACCGGCAGAGAGACGGTAAAGGCAGGATGAGCAGCACAATCTTTGAGATATACGAAGAGCCGCAGGAGTCAACGCCAGAACGGGAAATGCCACACACGGGAAATCCATGTGTGGAGAAGCCAGATGTGGATAATCCACACGGGGATAAGTCCGCACAAATAAATACTGATCAAGTAATTACTCAAGAAAGAAATACTCTCTCAAAGAACTATCAATCCATCAATCTTGATGGGATGG
>ERZ779866.561-NODE-561-length-41328-cov-5.767136_pt1 | contig 41328 bp, 32 predicted proteins | sample MGYA00511248_ERZ779866 | MGnify/ENA primary metagenome ERZ779866 (study PRJEB29588, sample SAMEA2155758) | human gut metagenome | biome: human gut; feature: human-associated habitat; material: faeces | place: Denmark | collected 2008/2010 ... | reverse complement strand
TACGGTGTCCGCAGACGTTATCTCATAGGCGGTCAGCTTGACAGCGTTATGAACTATCCTTTCAAGGAGGCTATCATAAATTACTGCAAGTACGGCGATGCAAGAGGCTTTGAGGACGGAGTTATGACGATACTTGAGCATTACCCCAAGCCCAGTGCCGATATGCTGATGAACTTCCTGTCAACTCACGATACCGAGCGTATCTTGACAAGACTTGCCGGCGAGGATGTAGGCTGGCACGACAGAGAATGGCAGGCTGAACGCTACCTTTCGCCCGAGCAGTACGTTTACGGTCTTTCACTGCTTAAATGCGCTATGGTACTGCAATTCTTCCTGCCCGGTGTGCCGTGCATATATTACGGCGATGAAGCAGGTCTTGAGGGCTATAAGGACCCGTTCAACAGACGCTGTTACCCGTGGGGCAAGGAAAATCTTGATATGATAGACTTCACAAAACAGCTTGCCGGGATAAGAAAGGCAAGCAAGGCGTTCGCTCAGGGCGAAATGAAGTTTTTAAGCTGTACACCTGAGGAATGCGTATTTGCAAGAATTGACAAGCTAAACCGTGAGGCAGCCGTTATATTCCTGAACAAGTCGAAATATCCTAAGACGTTTAAGCTTGACGACTATATGAAGGACGAATATACCGACCCGAAATTCCTCAGAAAGCCTCACGAGAGCGAAGAAAAGACGATAAAGCTCTCTCCGTTTGATTACGGTGTGCTTGTATGCAGTATATAAATATTTGCTTGTTTTTTTACACACGATAGTGTATAATCTATTTGTAACCACTATGTGACGTCTGCCCTCAGGCAGAACGGAAAGGAAAGAAAAATGGGAAAAGCATTGATAATAGGTGCCGGCGGTGTTGCCGGAGTAGTAGTCCATAAGTGCTGTCAGAACAGCGAGGTTTTCACTGAGATCTGCATTGCCAGCCGTACAAAGTCAAAGTGCGATGCGCTGAAAAAGCAGGTAGAGGAAAAGGGTACAAAGACCAAGGTAACGACCGCACAGGTTGACGCAGACAGCGTTCCTCAGCTTGTTGAGCTTATAAATAAGGAAAAGCCCGACATTGTCATAAACGTTGCGCTTCCTTATCAGGATCTTACAATAATGGATGCCTGCCTTGAAACAAAGACAGACTATGTTGATACGGCAAACTACGAGCATCCCGACACGGCTAAGTTTGAGTACAAGTATCAGTGGGCATACAGAGAAAAGTTTGAAAAGGCGGGCATCACCGCACTTCTCGGAAGCGGATTCGATCCCGGTGTAACCGGTGTATTCTGCGCCTATGCCCAGAAGCATTACTTTGACGAGATTAATTATATTGATATTCTCGACTGCAACGGCGGCGACCACGGCTATCCTTTCGCTACAAACTTCAATCCGGAAATCAACATCCGTGAGGTTTCTGCTAAAGGTTCCTACTGGGAGGACGGCCATTGGGTTGAAACAGAGCCAATGGAAATCAAAAGAGAATACAACTTTGACGGTGTAGGCATGAAAGATATGTATCTGCTCCACCACGAGGAGATAGAGTCCTTGGCTCTCAATATTCCGGGAATTAAGAGAATCCGTTTCTTCATGACTTTCGGTCAGAGCTATCTTACACACCTCAAGTGTCTTGAAAATGTAGGCATGACTTCAATCGAGCCTATCATGTACGAGGGCAAGGAGATTGTTCCGCTTCAGTTCCTGAAAGCAGTTCTTCCTGACCCTGCATCTCTCGGTCCAAGAACAGTTGGAAAGACAAATATCGGCTGTATCTTCCAGGGTAAAAAGGACGGCAAGGAAAAGACATATTACCTTTACAACATCTGCGACCATCAGGAGTGCTACAAAGAGGTTGGCTCTCAGGCTATCTCCTACACAACAGGCGTTCCTGCAATGATAGGCGCAATGCTTGTTATGAACGGCACATGGCAGAAGCCGGGCGTTTACAATATTGAGGAGTTCGATCCGGATCCATTTATGGACGCTCTCAACAAGTGGGGTCTTCCTTGGATTGAATCCCACAATCCGGTGCTGGTTGACTGATGGAAAAGTATATAGTACCAGGTTTACCAACCCCGTATTTTGTGGTTGATGAAAGCTTACTGATAAAAAATTTGGAGATACTCAAATCTGTATGCGACAGGGCAGGCTGTAAAATTTTGCTTGCCCAGAAAGCTTTCTCCATGTACAGAACCTATCCGCTGATAAGCCAATATCTTTACGGAACCACAGCCAGCGGACTGCACGAGGCAAGGCTGGGAAAAGAGGAGTTTCCCGGAGAAACCCATGTTTTCTCACCAGCATACAGGGAAGATGAGTTTGAAGAGCTTTTGACCTATGCTGACCACTTTGTTTTTAACTCTCCGCGTCAGGTGGAAAAGTTCGGCATGAGGGCAAAAAAAGCCGGAAAGCAGATAGGACTTAGAATAAATCCCCAGTGTTCCACTCAGGAGGGACACGAGATTTACGACCCATGCGCCGACGGTTCAAGACTTGGAACAACACTTGCAAATTTTGACCCGAAGCAGGTTGAAATCCTTGACGGACTTCATTTCCATACATTATGTGAGCAGAACTCAGATGACCTTGAAACAACGGTTATAGAGTTTGAAAAGAAGTTCGGAAAATATCTCCATTCCATGAAATGGTTAAATCTTGGGGGAGGACATCACATCACCCGCAAAGATTACGATATAGAGAAGCTTATAAATATAGTTAAAGGCTTAAAGGAAAAGTACAATGTTGAGGTTTACCTTGAGCCGGGAGAAGCGGTTGTTTTAAACACCGGTTTTCTTGTGACTTCTGTTATGGAAACCTTTAACAATGTTATTGACGTTGCCATTGTGGACACCTCTGCGGCATGTCATATGCCCGATGTAATAGAGATGCCATACCGTCCGCCACTTTACAACAGCGGTGAAAGCGGCGAGAAAAAATACACCTATCGTCTTGGAGGACCTACATGTCTTGCCGGCGATGTAATAGGTGACTATTCCTTTGACGAGCCTTTAAAAGAGGGCGACAAGCTTATTTTTGAGGATATGGCTCTTTACACAATGGTAAAGACAAACACCTTTAACGGAATGAAGCTGCCCTCAATAGTCTACAGAAAAAAAGACGGAAGCTTCGAGCTTGTAAGAAGTTTCACCTACGAAGATTTCAAATCCCGCCTATAGTTTTTAGCTCCGACCTGCAAATGTTTTATCTAATCTTTATGTTCTGCACAGGTCGGGCGAGACCTTTTCCTAGATCTTTGGAATGGTTCGCACTCGGTTGGGTTTCATTTTTGATCTTATAATTTACAGCTATGGTTATTTAATTAGCCATAGCTGTTTCTTTATTTTTCTATTATATAACAATAATCCGCCCCTACGTTGTATTTTAATGTTTATTAAACAACAGAACACAACAAAGATTACAGCTTATATAATGAAAAAACTTTAATGAGAGCGAGCAATTCCAAAGAATAAGGAGAACGCCTCGTCCGCCTTGAAACGAACTTTACTTCCAAGCTAAAGCTTTGCAAGGCGGAAATAAAATAAACAGGTCGGATATAAAAGAAACTGTACTGGTTAAAAAGATTAAAACTGTATATTTAATTGTGACAGATTTTTTGATAGAATAGCAGCAGATTGAAAACGAGGTGTTTTATGATGAAAAGAATAGTTACAATTCAGGATATTTCATGCTTGGGAAAATGCTCTTTGACTGTTGCGTTGCCTATAATCTCTGCAATGGGCGTTGAGGCGGCTATAATCCCTACAGCGGTGCTTTCAACTCATACTATGTTTAAGGGATTTACCTGTAAAGACCTTGACGACCAGATTGTTCCTATTACTGACCACTGGAAAGAGCAGGGAATAAAATTCGACGGAATTTATACAGGTTATTTGGCTTCCGAGGCACAGATTCAGACAGTTATGTCTGTAATTGAAAAGCTTAAGGACAATACTGTTGTTGTAGTTGACCCGGCTATGGCTGATAACGGTAAGCTTTATCCTGCTTTTGACGAGGCTTTTCCAAAGGAAATGGCAAAGCTCTGCGGTGTTGCCGATATAATTCTTCCAAATATAACTGAAGCCTGCTTTATGACAGGTACAGAGTATAAGGAAAAATACGACGAGAACTATGTTTTTGAACTTGTTAAGAAGCTTGCCGCTTTGGGATGTAAGAAGATTATCCTTAAAGGCGTGGTTATGCATGGAAACTACGGTGTTTTGGTTTATGACTGTGAGGCAAACACATATAAAACCTATTTCCATGAGAGAATTCCGGTGGGATACCACGGAACAGGAGATATTTTCTCATCTGCTTTTGTGGGCGCACTTATGGGCGGAAAAAGCCTTGAGGATAGCGTAAAAATTGCCGCTGATTATGTTGTTGAGTGTATCAGAATAACAGCCGAGAGAGAAGGCTCTAACTGGTACGGCGTTGACTTTGAAACAGCAATTCCTTTCCTTGTAGATAGAATGAGAAAGTAATTTTTATAAAAAGATAAGCTCAGAGGTTTAAAGCCCCTGAGCTTTTGTGTTTTCAGCAGTTTATTGTTCTGTCAAGTTCCTTTTTAAGTCGTCCTATGATTTTCTTTTCAAGCCTTGATATGTAGCTTTGGGAAATTCCCAGCATATCTGCAACTTCCTTTTGGGTGTGCTCTTTTTGATTGTTTATGCCGAAGCGAAGTTCCATTATTGTTTTTTCTCTGCCGGGTAGATTTTTAATCGCCGCCAAAAGCAGATTTTGTTCAAGCTCCTGTTCGATGTTTCTGTTGATAACATCGCTGTCACTGCCCAAAACATCGCAGAGCAAAAGCTCGTTTCCGTCCCAGTCAGTGTTTAATGGTTCGTCAATGGAAATTTCGTTTTTTCTGTGAGAGGTCTTTCTCAGAAACATCAAAATTTCATTTTCAATACAGCGGGAGGCATAGGTGGCAAGCTTTATGTTTTTTCCGGGCGAAAAGGTGTTTACGGCTTTTATAAGACCAATTGTGCCGATTGATACCAAGTCCTCAACGCAGATACCGGAATTTTCAAATTTCTTTGCAATGTAAACCACAAGACGGAGATTGTGCACAATGAGTGGTTCCCTGGCTGATTCGTCGCCGGCTTCAATCCTTTCCATGATTTTCGATTCCTCTGTTTTAGAAAGGGGAGGCGGCAGAGTTTCGCTTCCGTTGATATAAAAAACCTGGCTTTCCGAACCGGTAAGTTTGCGGAATATGTTCAGAAATTTTGAAGAATATTTTCTGAATGTCAGAAGTATTTTGTTTTTCACTTTTGCAAAATATAACTTTATCAGTTTCATAATTAAAATCCTCTCATTCTACAATATCGTGATTTAAAAGTGCCATTGCGCTGTCCTTGTCTTTTATTTTTCCCTCGGAAATGGCTATGTAGATTTCCTTTTCTGATTTTTTTCCATCTATGTAAACTTCATCGGCTTTGAAAGCTTTCAAAAAGCCCTCGCCGGAAAGAGTTTCAAAGGGTATTACACGAAATGCGTGACTTTTTTCTTCGGTTTGACAGTTGTTTGTGTCGCCGCCTATAAAAGCCGAAGCTGTTTGTTTTTTCTGAAAAACCTCAGCGTCGGCGATTATAACGGGACTTCCGGAAAAAGGCTCGTAAAGGGAACAGCCTGTGTCGGTTTTTCCGAAAAACTCCCAGAAGCAGCCGGATTTTTTAACCTTTATTTTGTGGATGATATCGTTTTCCGTTTTGTGTTTTGTGACGATTTGAATAAACCTGAAAACGAAATAACAAATCAGTGTAAGAAAAATAAATACCACCGGCGACATGTTTATGTAAATCCAGTCGTTGTTGACAACCGAGATTTTATTTATTGAAATTCCCGAAATCAGCAAAATTATGCCGCAGAAGCCGATATTTGTGAGAAGAAAGACGGCTATCTGACGGATAAAGCACCGTTTGCCGCTGTAACCAAAAGAAATTAAAACAGTTGCCACCGAGCATATGATTTTCAGTAAGAAACTGATTACAGGGGAGAGAGGCGGTAAAAAAATTAAAAGGGAGAATAAAGAGGTTATTCCTGCGCAGACAATAAGTCTGGAGTTTTTTGTATTAAGGCTTAGGAATTTTTTGGCACAAAGCAGTATAAAATAATTTACGAAAAAATTTACACAGATTAAAACGTCAACGTAAATGGTTATCATGCTATTACCTCGTATATTGAATCGGAAAACACCGTGTTTAAATTATTGCATAAAGAAAAGAAAATATATGTCTTAATAGGGCAGTATATATTTCAGTAAATTTGAAAAATAAGGATGGATTATGTATAAAATGGTTAAAAATGTTTATAGAATGAAAAATTTTTATTGATTTTTTATAAGTTTGCATTGACTTATGAATATTAAAAATGTAAAATAGATTTGTACACATGCTTTAAAGGTAATAAGTGCATTATAATTTTGATATGGCGGTGATAATACTTTGAAACAGACAATCGATAAGCTTAGAGATGCTGAGTCAAGAGCTGTTAAGGCAGAGCAGGAGGCAAAGCAGAAAGCAAAAAGCATTGTAAGCGAAGCGCAGACAAAAAGCGCAAAAATGCTTAAAGATGCGCAGCAGCAGTACAAACAAACTTCCGACGGCAAGATTGAGCTTGTCAAAAAGGAATGTGAAAAGGAACTTGCTGAAATTAAGAAAAAAAGTGACAGCGACAGCGCAAAGCTGATTGCACAGGCTGAAAAGAACTATGAAAAGGTTTTTGAAGCTGTTAAAAATGTAATCGCCTAACCTCTTTTTCTTAAATCATTAAAAATTTATGCAACGGAGGTGCGTAAATTGGCAATACTTCAAATGCAGCGGATAATGATTTATTCGCTGAAAAAGAACAGGAAAACCATCCTTGAAACCTTGCAAAGAAGAGGGGTACTGGAGGTATGTGACCTGGATATCCATGACAGTGTTTTCTTTAAGGAAGATACGGACAGTCAGCAGTCTGCATATTTGAAAAATTCTTCCGTGGCAGCTCAGGCGCTGTCAATACTGGAAGAATATGTGCCAACTGAAAAATCTGTTTTTTCCTCCATTGAGGGCAGAAAACCCCTGTCTAAAGAGTACTATTACATGTACGTTGATGAAGTGAACGAGATAATGCGTGTTGTCTACGAGGTTTTGGGGGCAAGTAAAAAGATTGCCGACGCCAAAGCCGAAATTGTAAAGCAGGAGTCAATTATTGAGTCCCTTGTTCCGTGGAAAAATCTTGATATTCCCCTTAATTTTAAGGGAACAAAAAAGACAGCGGCGTTTGTGGGAACATTTCCTGCTGAAAGAAGCTATGAAGAGATTTGCACAGCATTAAAGCTTCACTTAGATGAAAATGTTGATTTCAATATTGAAATTATTTCATCATCGCCTCAGCTTACTTGCCTTGTAGCTATGTGTCATACTGATTTCAGAGAGCAGTTTTACAATGCTCTGAGAAAAGAGGGATTTTCAAATCCCGTGGTTGAAACACACCTTGTTCCTCAGGAAAAAGCAAAGAGAGCGGAAATGAAAATAAAGGAAGCCAATGATATAATTGAGAAAAATATAAAATACATCAAAAGCTTCCGTGGTATGAAAGACTCTTTTGCCTTTGTTGAGGACTATTTTGTTTTAAGAGCTGAAAAATATCAGGTTATAAAAAATTTGGCCAACACAAAACATGCTTTTGTACTTTGCGGCTATGTGCCAAAGTGTGACGCAGGGAAGCTTGCGGCTACCTTGTCAACAAAATACGACGCTTATGTTGAGCTTGAGGATGTCTGCGACGACGACACACCTATTAAGCTTAAAAACAATAAGTTCAGCGAGCCTGTGGAAAGTGTGTTGAAAACCTACAGTATGCCTAAGCATACAGAGGTTGACCCAACTTCCATAATGGCGATTTTTTATTATGTTTTCTTTGGAATGATGTTCTCTGATGCCGGATACGGTCTTGTAATGACCTTAGGCTGCGGCTGGGCTCTTCATCATTTCAAAAATATGGAAGAAGGCTTCAAAAAGTCGGTAAAGATGTTCTTTTACTGCGGTATCTCCACAATGTTCTGGGGAGTAATGTTCGGAAGCTTCTTCGGAGATGCGGTAAGCGTTATATGTCAGACATTTCTTCATATGGACGCTTCACAGGTTCCGCAGATACCGGGAATCACCACGGCGTTGTGGTTTAATCCGGTTGTAGACCCAATGCAGATGTTAATGTTTTCTTTCCTGCTTGGTATTATTCACCTGTTTACAGGACTTGGAATCCAAGCCTATATGCATATACGTGACGGACATTTCATATATGCAGTTTATGATGTGTTCAGCTGGTATTTGCTGGTAGGCGGCGGAATTTTGGCTTTGCTTTCTCTTGATATGATGAAAGATATGGCAGGCTTTGTACTTCCTCCGGTGTTCTTGACTATCGGCGGAATCTGCGCAGCCATAGGAGCCGTAATAATTCTTTTGTTTGCCGGAAGAGAGAGCAGAAATCCTTTAAAGAGATTTTTAAAGGGAGCCTACGGACTTTACGGCGTTACAAGCTATTTAAGCGATATTCTTTCCTACAGCCGTCTGTTGGCTTTGGGACTTGCCACCGGCGTTATTGCTCAGGTTTTCAACCAGATAGGCAGTATGCTGGGCGACAGTATTATCGCTATGATACTTTTTGCGGTAATATTTGTTGTAGGACACGGCTTGAATATCGGTATAAATGCGCTGGGCGCATATGTTCATACAAACAGATTGCAGTTTGTTGAATTTTTCGGAAAGTTTTATGAGGGCGGCGGCAAGGAGTTTATGCCCTTCAAAATCAATACTAAACATTACAATATTAAGGAGGAAATTTAATCATGATGGATTTAGGTTTATTTTTTGCAGTATTGGGAGCAGCTTTTGCAACATTTTTTGCAGGAATCGGTTCAGCTATCGGCGTTGGTAAAGCCGGTATCGCAGCAGCGGGAGTTTTGACAGAAGACCCTTCAAAGTTCGGTAAAGTTCTTATTTTCCAGCTTCTTCCGGCTACACAGGGTATTTACGGATTGCTCGTTGCTTTCCTTATCCTCTCAAACGTAGGTATTTTGGGCGAGCCAAAGGATATCACATTGCTTCAGGGACTTCTCTATTTTGCATCCTCACTGCCAATCGCATTTGCAGGACTTGTTTCCGCAATTCACCAGGGCAAGTGCTCCGTTGCAGGTATAGGCACAGTTGCAAAGAAGCCTGACCAGATGGGTAAAGCTATCATCCTCCCGGCAATGGTTGAAACATACGCAATTCTTGCTCTTCTTATCTCCATTCTTTCCGTATTCGGTGTTGCAAACGTAAACATGTAATAAACAGATAAATAATTTTGTTTGCACCTGCAAATTAAGTAATGGAGAATGGATATGAATGGATTAGATAAAATTATCAAAAAAATAGAGTCAGACAGCCAGGAAGCTTGCAGAGCTATGATTTCCGAGGCTGAGCTGAAAGCAAAAGAAATTCTGTCCGCAGGTGAGAAAAACTGTGAGGAGATAAAGAAAAGAGAGGAAATCCGCTGTGAAACAGCCTGCGCAGACGTAAGAGCAAGAGCTAAATCAGCGGCAGAACTGGAAATAAGAAAGGGAAAGCTTTTGGCAAGACAGACCGTTATTTCCGATATGCTTGAAAAGAGCAAAAACTCTCTTAAAAATCTTGATAAAGAGGGATATTTCAGCCTGATTTTAAAGATGGTTGAAAAATATTCCGAGAAACAGGACGGCGTCATTGTTTTTTCAAAGAAAGACACGGACAGAATGGATAAAAACTTTATATCCAAAATCAACAAGGTATCCGCAGGCAAGCTGACCTTGGGAGAGCCTGACAGAAAAATCGACAGCGGTTTTGTGTTGGTTTACGGTGATATAGAGATAAACTGTACCTTTGATACAATTTTTACAGTAGAAAAAGAAAAACTTACCGATGTGGTTTCGGCAGTTTTGTTTGATAAATAAGGAGGGCTGTGCCGATGGCAACAGATTACACATATGCGGTTGCCCGTATACGTTCCAAGGAGCTTTCGCTTCTTTCCGGACACGATATCGACAGCTTGCTTTCCCTTCCGGATTATAAAAGTTGTCTGAGAGCATTGTCCGACAAGGGCTGGAATTTTCCCGACAACTCCGATATTTCCCATGTGCTTTCAATTCAGACAGAGGAATTATGGGAGCTTATGGACGAGCTTGTTAAGGACGACAATTCATTTGATATATTCAGAATAAGAAACGATTACCACAACCTGAAAGTTGCGGTGAAAGCTGTAACAAGAAGCGTTTCTCCCGAAAGTATGCTTTTGAAACATTCCGTCTATTCGCCTCAGCAGATTGTAGGAGCTTTGGAAAACAGGGATTATTCCCAGCTTCCTGATATATTGCAGGAGCCTGCAAAAGAGGCTATGGCTTCACTGCTTCAGACAGCGGACGGTCAGCTTTGCGATATTATAATTGACCGTGCGGCTCTTGAGCATATCTACAGACTTGGAATGGAAAGCGACAACGACTTTATCCGCCGGTATGCTCAGCTTACAGTGGGATGCGCAGATATAAAAACCGCCGTGAGAAGCGCAAAGACCTCAAAAAGCGGCGAGTTTATCAAAAAAGCTCTCTGTCATTGTGACTGCCTTAATGTGGACGCTTTGGCGGCGGCTGCGGTAAAGGGAATAGACGAAATTTGCGATTGTCTAACAGGCACAATGTTTACATCAGCAGTGCCTTATCTTAAAATAAGTGTTTCAGCCTTTGAAAAGTGGGCTGATAACTATCTTAATTCCCTTATGCAGGAGCAGAAGTGGGATCCGTTTACAATAGGACCTCTTGCGGCATACATTTTGGGAAAAGAAAAGGAAATCACCGCAGTAAGACTTATTCTTTCGGGAAAGCTCAACGGACTTTCAGACTCCGTAATAAAAGAAAGACTGAGGGATATGTATGTATAGAATAGCTGTAATAGGCGATAAGGACAGCGTGTACGGATTTGCTGCCCTTGGGCTTGACGTTGTTTATGTGGGAGAAAACGACGACCCCCACAAGGCTTTTAAAAAGCTCTGCGAAAGCGGCTATGGTATTATTTACATCACCGAAGCTTTGGCGGAGATTTTGGACGAAGAGATACAAAAGACAAATGATAACCCGATACCCGCAGTTATACTTATTCCGGGAATAAGCGGAAATACGGGCAAGGGAATTGCAAATGTCAAAAAAGCCGTTGAAAAGGCTGTGGGCAGCGACATTATTTTCAACGATTGATTTAATTTTAACCCAGTGAAGGGATTGATATAATTTGAGTATAGGAACTATCAAAAAAGTTGCCGGCCCTTTGGTTATCGCCGAAGGCATGAGAGATGCCAACATGTTCGACGTTGTAAGGGTTTCAAAGCATAGACTTATAGGTGAAATCATCGAAATGCACGGAGATAAAGCCTCTATTCAGGTTTATGAAGAAACCTCCGGACTTGGTCCGGGAGAGCCGGTAGAGTCAACCGGAGCACCTCTTTCAGTTGAGTTGGGTCCGGGACTTATAAGAAGCATTTACGACGGAATTCAAAGACCTCTTGACGATATTATGAAGCTCAGCGGAAACAATCTCCAGAGAGGTGTTGAGGTTCCTTCCCTTAAAAGAGATATAATGTGGAAGTTTACTCCATGTGTTAAATCGGGAACAAAGGTAACAGGCGGCGACGTAATAGGAACCGTTCAGGAAACCGATATAGTTCTCCATAAAATTATGGTGCCATGCAAGCTTAAAGGCACAATTAAATCTATAAAAGAGGGCGAGTTTACAGTAACTGAAACAATCGCAGTTCTTGAAAAAGAGGACGGAACTACTCAGGACCTCACCCTTATGCAGAAATGGCCTGTTCGTGTGGGCAGACCATATAAGAAAAAGCTGTCACCTGATATGCCTCTTATCACAGGACAGAGAGTTATCGACACATTGTTCCCAATAGCAAAGGGCGGTGTTGCGGCGGTTCCGGGACCTTTCGGTTCAGGTAAAACAGTTGTTCAGCACCAGCTTGCAAAATGGGCAGAAGCCGATATCGTTGTTTACATCGGCTGCGGCGAGCGTGGCAACGAGATGACAGACGTTCTTAACGAATTCCCTGAGCTTATCGACCCGAAAACAGGCAAAACACTTATGGAGAGAACAGTGCTTATTGCCAACACCTCCGACATGCCTGTTGCCGCCCGTGAAGCTTCAATTTATACAGGTATCACAATAGCAGAGTATTTCAGAGATATGGGTTATTCTGTAGCTTTGATGGGCGACTCCACATCACGTTGGGCAGAGGCTCTCCGTGAAATGTCAGGACGTCTTGAGGAAATGCCCGGTGAAGAGGGATATCCTGCATACCTGGGTTCAAGACTTGCACAGTTCTATGAGCGTGCAGGACGTGTAATAACCTTGGGTTCTGATGATACAGAGGGCGCACTTTCCGTTATCGGAGCGGTTTCACCTCCTGGCGGTGATATTTCCGAGCCTGTTTCTCAGGCAACCCTGAGAATTGTTAAAGTGTTCTGGGGACTTGACGCTTCACTTGCATATAAGAGACACTTCCCGGCTGTAAACTGGCTTACAAGCTACTCATTGTACGTTGATACAATGGCAAACTGGTACAAGGAAAATGTTGCTTCTGACTGGATGGACTGCCGTGGAAGAATTATGCACCTGCTTCAGGAAGAGGCTGAGCTTGAGGAAATCGTAAAGCTTGTTGGTATGGACGCACTTTCAGCTCCCGACAGACTTAAGCTTGAAGCCGCACGTTCTATAAGAGAGGACTTCCTCCACCAGAACGCATTCCATGAAACAGACACCTACACATCTCTTGACAAACAGTACAAGATGATGCACCTTGTTTTGGCATACTTTGATTTGTCAACTATGGCTCTTAAAAACGGCGCAGATATTGAAAAGCTTGTTTCTCTGCCGGTGAGAGAGCGTGTAGGAAGATTTAAGTATGTTCAAAACGAGAACGCAGAAAAAGAATATGAAGACATCATGCTCAATCTTGAGAAGAGTATAAATAATTTGACAACAAAGGGGGAAAATGAAGATGCCTAAGGAGTACAGAACCATAGAAGAAGTTGCAGGCCCCCTTATGCTTGTAAAAAATGTTGAAAATGTAAACTATAACGACTTGGGTGAAATCGAGCTTGCCGACGGCGAAGTAAGACGCTGTAAGGTTTTGGAGATAAACGGCACAGACGCTTTGGTACAGCTTTTTGACTCATCCGCAGGTATCAACCTTTCAAATTCAAAGGTTAGATTTTTGGGAAGAAGCATGGAGCTGGGCGTATCAGTTGACATGCTGTCCCGTGTTTTCGACGGTATGGGACGTCCTATAGACGGCGGCCCTGAGATTTTGCCGGATAAGAGAATGGACATCAACGGTTTGCCTATGAACCCGGCGGCAAGAAACTATCCTCAGGAATTTATTCAGACAGGTGTTTCCGCTATCGACGGACTTAACACTCTGGTTAGAGGACAGAAGCTTCCTATTTTCTCCGCTTCCGGTTTGCCGCACGCAAACCTTGCCGCACAGATTGCGAGACAGGCAAAGGTTAGAGGAACAACAGAGCCTTTCGCCGTTGTTTTCGCCGCAATGGGTATCACCTTTGAAGAGTCCAACTTCTTTATCGAGAGCTTTAAGGAAACAGGAGCTATCGACAGAACAGTTATGTTTGTAAACCTTGCAAACGACCCGGCTATCGAGCGTATCTCAACACCTCGTATGGCTCTTACCGCCGCAGAGTATTTGGCTTTTGACGCAGGTATGCATGTTCTTGTTATCATGACCGACATCACAAACTACGCCGATGCTCTCCGTGAGGTTTCCGCCGCAAGAAAGGAAGTTCCGGGACGCCGTGGTTATCCGGGTTACATGTACACAGACCTTGCAACACTCTATGAGCGTGCAGGAAGACAAAAGGGCAAGAACGGTTCAATCACATTGATTCCGATTTTGACAATGCCTGAGGATGACAAGACTCACCCGATTCCTGACCTTACCGGATATATCACAGAGGGTCAGATTATCCTCAGCCGTGACCTTTACAGAAAAAATATTGCTCCTCCTATAGATGTTCTTCCGTCACTTTCCCGTCTTAAGGATAAGGGTATAGGCAAGGGCAAAACAAGAGAGGACCACTCCAACACAATGAACCAGCTCTTTGCCGCATATGCCCGTGGTAAGGACGCAAAGGAACTTATGGTTATTTTGGGCGAGGCGGCTCTCACCGATATTGATAAGCTCTATGCAAAATTTGCAGACGAGTTTGAAAAACAGTATGTATCACAGGGCTACAATACCAACAGAAGTATTGAGGAAACCCTGGACTTGGGCTGGAAGCTTCTCTCAATTCTTCCGAGAAGCGAACTGAAACGTATCGACGACAAGTATCTTGATATGTACTATGGCAAGTAAGGGGTGATTGTATGGCAACAACACAGGTGAACCCCACCAGAATGGAGCTGACAAGGCTTAAAAAGAAGCTTGTAACAGCCACCAGAGGTCATAAACTCTTAAAGGATAAACGTGACGAGCTTATGCGCCGCTTTTTGGAGCTTGTAAAAGAGAACAAAGAGCTGAGAATGAAAGTGGAGCAGAAGATAAGCGATGCCAATAAGAATTTCGTTTTGGCATCTGCCGCAATGTCAGACGAGGTTATCTCCGCCGCATTGCTTGCACCAAAGCAGGAGGTCTATCTTGATATCGGTGAAAAGAACGTAATGAGCGTTGATATTCCGGTTTATGATATAAAAACCAGAACTCCCGACCCAAACGATATTTATTCCTACGGCTATGCTTTTACATCTTCTGAGCTTGACGATGCGGTAAAATCCTTGGCGGATATTCTTCCAGATATGCTGAAGCTTGCTGAAATTGAAAAATCATGCCTTATGATGGCTTCGGAAATCGAAAAGACACGCCGAAGAGTTAACGCCCTTGAACACGTTATGATTCCTGACACACAGGAAAAAATAAGATATATAACCATGAAGCTTGACGAAAACGAAAGAAGCACCCAAACAAGACTTATGAAAGTCAAGGATATGATGCTTAAAGAAGCTCACGGATATTAAATTACAGGAACGAGTTGGATTTCAGCTCGTTCCTTTATTTTTATAACCGACATGCAAAAGTTAGGCTTGAAAATCAACTTCATTACATGTCGGGCGAGACCTTTTGCTTAATGCTTTGAAAATATTTGATATAAACATTGCTTTCATATCTATAAGAATAATAATAAAAGTCTGTACATAGAATTAAAGTAAAAGATATAGTAAAGCAGGTGGGAGAATTGGTGTACAGACGAAAGAAAGGACAGTCAAAATTTCTGGGAGTTATAGGAGGAATTTTGACTGCGGCGGCGGTTGTAAACTTGTTTTTTAATGCCGATTCTATTTTTAAAGCCGGAGGAAGCGCAATAGCTGCGGCGATTATATCGGATAATGATGAGGTTGTTAAGGTTGAGAAAACCGGCGAAAATATGGCAGAAAACCCTTTAGCCGAAAATGATACAGATGAAACCACAGAGAACACAGAATCAACCGCAGAAAACAACGGTGAAGAAGAAACCATTGACCCTGCGGAGGAATTTGCCGGAGAAGCTGTGTACCCTGTTATTGAAACAAACATAGGAGCGTCCGGAACTTTGTATGAAAACATATCCGTTAAGAATACAACCGGATATGATATAGATATTGGTTCACTGCTGGAAAGGGACTTGGGTTTTACCATGGAGGACAGCTCAGAGGTTCAGGTTTTGATTGTACATACTCACGCAACTGAAGGCTACATGTCCTATGATAACGGAACATACCATGAAAGCTTTTCATCAAGAAATACCGATAATTCTCAAAATGTCTGCGCAGTTGGCGATGAAATTGCTGCAGAACTGAGCCGTCAGGGAATAGGCGTTATAAACGATACGACCCAGCACGACAACCCCAGCTACAACGGCTCTTATGACAGAAGCTTGGAAACAATAAACAGCTATTTGGAAAAATATCCTAATATTAAAGTTGTCCTTGACATTCACAGAGATTCTATAGGCTACGGCGGGGAACAGGGAAAAACAAAACCGACCTTTACATTTGACGGCAAGAAAGCCGCACAGATTATGATTATGTCCGGATATGACGGAACAGGGGAATACAATTTTCCGTTCTGGGAGGAAAACCTGGTATTCGCTTTAAAGCTTCAAAAAACCGCCGAGGATATGTTCCCAGGAATGACAAGGCCGTTGTATTTCGGAGATTTCGCCTACAATATGAATGTAAACAACGGCTCTCTGCTTATTGAGGTGGGAACGGATATGAACACATTAGAGGAGGCAAAGTATACCGGAGAACTTTTGGGAAAGGTTCTGGCAAAGGTGTTGCAATCATAACCAAATTTTGATATAATCAATATGCATAGCATTTAAGAGTAAGTTGCTGTGACTTAATGCAGAAATAAGGAATAGTATGAGGAACGATAAAAACAACATTATAAATAGGAAAAAAGATGTAATTCTGGCTTTATTGTTTGTTTTGATTTTAATGTTTAGCTGTGTAACAAATGTTTTTGCCGTTGACCCTGAAGAAGAGACAACAGAAATTCAGGTCACAGAGCAGACAGAGCCTCAATCATCTAATGAACCTACTACTGAAGCCACGCAAGCGCCTACAGAACCTACCACTGAACCTACAACAGAACTCACAACTGAGGCGACAGAGCCAACAACAGAACCTACAACAGAGGCAACTGAAAGTACAACAGAAGAAATAGTAGAGGTGACAGAGGCAACAACCGAGGGAAATCCCTGGGATTTTGAAGTTCCGACAGAAGGAACTATCGAAGCGGAACAGACAAAGGCGGACTATTTTACCGGAACTGTTATGTGGTCTGCTGTCGGCGGAGGCTTGCTCATATTGCTTATTATGTTTATAGGCAAGCGTAAATACTGATTTTGTATTTTGCTGTAGTTATTGGTTGAGTACCGTGTTTATAAGAAACAGGTGATCGATTTACAGGATCACCTGTTTTTTATTGTATAAATTATCTTTTAAGGTATATGGTTTAGAAAGGAAAATGAAAATGAATGAAGATCTGAAAAAGGTTTCTGAAAAAACCTCAGAGGAAGAAAATCTTGAAAAAGAAGAGATTCCCGCTGAGAATGAAGGAAAAAATGCTACGACTATTCAGGAAAAAATTGAACAGTTTAAAAAGATTGACAGCTTCAAAACAAACAAGAAATCCTTTGCAACAGGTATCGGATTTTACAAACTGTTTTGGGTGTTCTTTATCGGATGCTTTGTAGGTGTTGTTATTGAAGTTTTGTTCTGCATTTTTGTTACGGAACACAGATATGAGTCAAGACAGGGCTTAATTTACGGACCTTTCAATCCGGTTTATGGCTTCGGAGCTGTTGCCATGACTTTGGTTTTGTATCTGTTCAGAAAGAAAAGCGAAACCTGGACTTTCCTTGTGGGCGCTATTATAGGAGCTATATTTGAAACACTTTGTTCAGTTTATCAGGAGTATTTCCTTGGTACGGTTTCATGGGATTACTCAGGCTCAAAATACAGCCTTATGGGTGGAAGAACAGATTTAGTGTATGCGGTATTCTGGGGCATACTCGCCGTAGTCTGGATTAAACTCCTGTACCCATTTATGTCGAAATGGATAGAAAAAATTCCGAATAAAGTGGGAGTTATTCTCACATGGATTCTTTTTGTGTTTATGGTGTTCGACTGCGTAATAAGCTGTATGGCGGTTGACAGAATGGTAAAGCGTCACAACGGAACTGCCGAAAGCACAGCGGTGGGAAATTTCCTTGACGACCATTACCCGGATGAATTTTTGCTTACTATTTATCCAAATATGATATTTACAGATACCGGAGAAGTTCTCCATGAAGTTGCCGGTGATGACAAGGAAACAGAAAATTCTGAAAACACAGAAAACAATACTGAAAATAACAATGAAACTGAAACAGCAGCGTCAGCAAATTCAGTAAAGGTGGATTTGTTCAGCTTGTATCAGTTTGACAGATAAGTTTTTTGTGAAAAGTTAAGAGGAATTAAAATGAAATTAGGAAATTTGGAAATACAAAGAAAGGCTTGCCTTGCGCCGATGGCAGGCACTGCGGACAGAGCTTTCAGAGAACTTTGCAGAGGTTACGGAGCGGCGTTCTGTGTTTCTGAAATGGTAAGCTCAAAGGGCATATCATTCAACAGCAAAAAAAGTGCAGAACTTATGATGATATCACCTGATGAAAGACCCTGCGGAGTTCAGATTTTCGGTGACGACCCAAAGGTGATGGCAGATGCCGCAAAATTTGCAATGCAGTTTGAACCGGAATTTATAGATATAAACATGGGTTGCCCTGCCCCTAAAATCAGCGGAAACGGCTGCGGAAGCGCTCTTATGAAAAATCCTCCACTTTGCGGGGAAATTGTAAACGCAGTTGTAAATGCCGTAGAGGTTCCGGTAACTGTAAAAATCAGAAAGGGCTGGGACGAAAACTCAGTAAACGCCGTTGAAGTTGCAAAAATCTGTGAGTCGGCAGGAGCTTCTGCTATAACCGTCCACGGAAGAACAAGAGAGCAGTTTTATCAGCCGCCGGCAGACTGGACAATCATAAGACAGGTAAAGCAGGCAGTAAACATTCCGGTTATAGGAAACGGAGACGTTACAAACGCAGAGGAAGCTTCTAAAATGATTGAGGAAACAGGCTGTGACATGATTATGGTGGGCAGGGGAGCTTTGGGCAATCCTTGGATTTTCCGTGAGATAAACGCCTATTTTGACACAGACAAGCTTATTTTCCCTCCGGGACCTGCTGAAAAAATCTCTGTAATGCTCAAGCATATTCAAAAGCTTGTTGAGTATAAGGGCGAGTACATCGGAATGAGAGAAGCACGCAAGCATGTTGCTTGGTATATAAAAGGCTTTAAAGGCGCCGCAGAGTTTAGAAACATGGCAGGAAAGCTTACAACCTTCGACGAACTTATAGAGCTTTCAAAGCTCATATATAAAGCTCAGACAAAGGAATAATTCTATTAAACAGCGCTGTAATTTACGGCGTTGTTTTTTTATTGTCAATTCGACAAACTGCATAAAATTTAATGTTTTATAAGAAAAATACTATTTTATATTGCAAAAAACTCTGTTTTGTAATATAATATTGATACTATTTTTAGAATTGTGTTATTTTTAGCACAAAAATATTTTTAGGAAAGGAAATCGGCTATGAACTTAATAGAAAAAAAGATAAAACAGCTGCCAATAGGAAGCGAAATAGAATTGCTTTTGAGTGACGGCATGAAGGTTACCGGAAAGCTTAACGACCGGGATGACGAATGTATAGAGATAGTAAACGACAGTGAAGAAAATATTATATCGCTTGGTGAAGTGAAATCTGTCAAGCTGTTTATTTCTTCTGCCGGCTCTCAGAAAGCTCCTGAACAGAAGGAACAAGTTCAGTCTGCACCTGTTCCTAAAATCAGTTTTATGACAGAAATTAAAAACATTATGGCGTCAGATGCAAAGCTTACCGGTGTTTTTAAAGAGCTGTCAAAGGAAGAAAAGAAAATAATTAACAGCGGATACACAAGCTTTATGTCTGCTGTTAGAAATAACGATATTGACAGGGCACTTGGTATCGTTAATAACTTAAAAAGAACAATTGAGGATTATTCAGGAAAAACTCCCTTTGGAGAAAACACATATAAACTCCTTGCGTATATGTATACAAGATGCTATATGTATGACCCTGAGTTGTATATAAAGGGAAAAAGCTACGATTTAGCGGCCATAGCTTTTTATAAAAACAAAAGCCTGGAGGATGCCGCCGCCTGTGCATCTATAGCACTTACCGAAAATCACGACAGTGAATATATAGCAACTGTTTACACGGTGCTTTATAAAACCATGATTAAGCTCAGTGACGCATCGGCTTTAATCAGCGCAATAAACAGAAACCCAATACTCGTAAGCGACAGCTATATGAGGGAAATTCTGACCGTGCTTTATGAAGAAAACGGAAAGAAATTTTCAAACAGCGTTAATACAGCTGGAATTGTTCTTTTCCTTAGAAATCTTATGTCAAATAATAAAGTGGCTGAATTTATAGGCAAAAGGAAAGTGAACACAGTTAAGGCAAGTATGCCCGGAGAAAAGCTTTCCGGTAAGATTGTAAGGCTGTCATGGAGTTCTGAAAAAGGAGAAATACTCAGTGATGACAGGACTTTTAGATTTAAATACAGCGATATAGCCGACAGCAAGCTTCACGAAACAATAAGTCAGATATTTTCTTCAAACCTTGAAAGCACCGGTCAGACTATACCTGTAGATTTTGAGGTTAAAAACGGTTTTGCCTGTGCAATTAAGGAGAAAAAGCAGTTCAAAGCACAGAATAAACCTGATGCAGATGCTCCTGAAAAGAGCGAGGAAGAAAAGCTCAATTTCCTGCAAATAGGACGAAATATCAACAGCAACAAGGACAATGAGGACAGGTTCCATGAATCTCTGACCTTCTTTAAGCGTTCTATTGAAGAGGGAGAACACGTGCCGGAAGCTGTTATAGAAGCTATAAACTGTTGTTTGACAATAGCAAACAAAGAGGATAAAAGCGAGTATTTGCAGAAGGCCTTGGAGCTTTATGAAGAGCATAAGGATAAATTTAACGGTATAGGATTGCAGTACAATTCCATACTTTATGGACTTTTCACAAAACTCAACCGTCTTGAGGACAGCATGGAGTGTGTAAACAGAATACTCAGCGATACAAATTTACCTAAGCTTACACGACTTCACTATATTGATTGCAAAGCCAGTATATACTTCAATATGGGCGAAAAGACCGGCGACCTTAATATGTACGAAAAAGCTAAAAATGAGAGCAGAAGCTGGGAGCAGGAATACCTCAACAATAAGGAAGCTTTAAGCGACAGTTTTAAGAAATTGTATTATTCCGTTATTCTTTACAGAATAGCCTATTGTCTTTATAAAACCGGAGATTTGGGAACAGCGTCTCAGGTTTTGGAAAATATACTGAAACACGACCCGGACAACGAAAACGCAAAGAACTTGAGCGTAATCTTAAATCCGGAGGATGAAGCAGAGAAAGTACAAGAGGAACCGGAAATTCAGGAAGAGAACAACGAAAATGAAGAGAATAACAGCGATGAAAATACAGCCGAGGAAGAAGCGCCATTAAAGTATGAATTTGAAGACCTTGAGGAGCTTCAGGATTACGAATATACAGATTGTTCCGGCTGGGAAGCTTTGGAATTGACGGAAAAGGAAGTTATAGATTACGCCTTGAACATTAAGGGCGACGGAAAAATACCTGTTTCCCTTACATATTTAAAAGCCGCCTCCTTGCTTAATCCAAAATTGGAGGGAATTTACCGTGATATAAGTCTTGCGGTGGATAACCCAATGGAAATACAGAATTATTCCATGACTGATATAATCACAAGGTGTGGCGAGAATAGTTCGGAATACAAAAAGCTCAGAGAAATATGCTTTGCTTCCGCCTTTTTAAGAAGTGCATTTTACGGCAATACGGAGGAAACCCATTTCCGCTGTGCTGATTATTTCGATGATGAAACTTTAAAGCGTTTCCCGTCACTGAAAGAAATTGTGGATATAGTGGATGATTTCAGAATTGCAAACGGTGTTTTGATTGATAAATATGCGGATTATCAAAACGTCAACATGGACGAGCTGGAGTTAAGACATGACAGCGTTGTAAAAGAAGCCGTAAATTCTTATGACAGATATTTCAAAAGGGTATTCCATGAGGACAAAAACCAGCTTAGATTTAAACTGACAAAATCTATGTTGTTCGAGAACAACGGTTTGCCGGAAAGAATGATGTACTTTGTATCCCACGACGACTATGATGGATTCTTAAATATAGAAAAAGAATTCAGAGAAACATTCATCAAAAACGGCGATGATATTTCTGTTTCATCAATTCATGGAGAAAAGATAGACGCTTTCATTGACCAGGCATGGAAAAGAGCGGGAGAGGACAAAAGCATTTGTGAAAGAAAAACTTCCGACCTTATGGGAAGCTTTAGAAACAACCTTTACTCGCCATTAAACAACTGCATTAAAATCGTCTGCGAGTGGGTTCAGCTCTATAAAAACGGCTGTGATTTGAAAAATACGGAAAACTATGCGGTTTACCTTGAATACAAAAAACAGCTTCTTCCATTGCTTGAAAAACTTATTGAGGAATGTGGCAATGCTCAGGAGATACAGGAAGCTTACGGTTGCGCAGTTTTAAAAGAGCTGGCACAGGAGCTTATATGGCGACTGGACGGAACATGGGACTACAGTAAGAAAAAATACTACTTCTCCGACTTTTTGAGAACAGGCAATATTCTACTTGACCAGAATTATTTGCCTGAGATAACATCAACCTTCTGCGACCTTCCGGACTTTAACGTGCTTAAGAGAATAAGGGACCACGCAGAAGCACAGGAAGCCACCATAATTGACCACGGAAAGAAAATTTTCTCAAGGGAAGAGGAGTGTCACGATTTCGGAACTGCCGGCCTGATTGCTGAATATTTGGCACATACCGAGGATAATGCAACATGGGAAATTCCCGAAAATGCTTCAATATTTGAAGAACAGGCAAAAAAGCAGATGAGGGCAAAGCTTGAGAGATTTAATTCCGACGTATGCCTTGCTATCAGCCGTGGTCAGATAAACAAATACGACCAGTTTTTAAACAGCATTGAAGCTATTACCCATTACTGGTATCAGTATTGTCTTGAAAATAAAAATTACGGATTTTTCAGCAGATTTGTAAACAGCTGTATGAAGAAAATACAGCGTGACGCCGTTTCATACGGAGAAAGACTTTTAAAACAGCTTTCCGAACTTGTGGAGTGCGAAAAACCTCAGCAGCAAATTGTGGATACAATTACCGACTACATTGACAAACAGTTCTTTACAGTGGCAGAGGACTGGATGAGCAGAATTGTAAAGGGTGACTTCGACAGCGAGTCAAAGCCTCCTCTTGATGCGGAAGAGTGTCTGAAAAGCTTCTGGAATGAGTTTGAGGAAAACTATAAAACAGTTTTTTCCGCAGGATATACTCTCAGAAGAGCGGTAAGAAAAAATATACATGTCGCCAAGGACAGAAAGGGCGGTGAAGCCCTTATAAACAACTGGCTTGACAACGGAAATAAAACCAACAGCGAGAGAATTACAACCCTTTTAAATCTTTTGGGCTGGGAAAATATTGAAACCGTTGATGAAAGCACAGACGCAAAAAATGAGATTTATCATATAAAATACAATTCCAATTATAAGGGAAAGAATGTTTATTCACATCCTATTCCTTCCTTTGGCTCAGCCTGTAAGGATAACGGATTTTACGTTGTGTGCATGTACGGATATTCCGACAGCAAAAGACTTATCGATAAATATACAGAGCTTGACAATATAAGCGGCAATAAAATAATTTTACTGGACTACGCCCTTAACGCTTCCGAAAGAAGAAGTCTTGCCAAAACGGTAAAACAAACCCCACTTATGTGGACTTATATGCTTATAGACAGAGTTACAATAATGTATATTGCAAACCACTATATAAGCGGAGGAAACAACAGAACATTGATGTCCATAACAATGCCGTTTTCCTATTTACAGCCATATGTTTACGAGTCCACATATACAATTCCTCCGGAAATGTTTATAGGCAGACGTGACGAATTGCTTTCCATTCAGTCGCCCACGGGAGCTAACTTGGTTTACGGCGGAAGACAGCTGGGAAAATCAGCCATGCTTAAAAAGGCTCAGTACGAAACGGATGACCCGAAAGCCGGACGTGTTGCGCTGTTTGTGGATATAAACGGACTTGATATAAAATCTTCCGCAGAAAAGATTTCAAACGAGCTTATGCTCAAGGGAATAGTTTCGGAAATCACCGATGACTGGGTTAATCTTTCAAATCAAATTAAAATGGGAATCACCAATAACTCCATAAACTATCTGCTTCTTATGATGGACGAGTCGGATAAATTTATTGACGACTGTAAAAACGTGAATTATCAGCCTTTGGTATGTCTTAAAGACATTCAGCAGTCCTTAAGCGGCAAGTTTAAATTTGTAATGGCAGGACTTCACGATATCGTTAAATTCCACAGAAGTGTGGCTTTGGGCAACAACTCTGTTATTTCTCATTTCTCATCAATAAACGTAACGCCGTTTAATTATGACTGCGGCAGAGAACTGCTTACAAAACCGTTGAGTTATCTGGGATTTTCATTTAACAACAACGAAACAGTGATTTCCCATATACTGTCAACCACAAACTATTTCCCTGGTATAATTCAGCTGTTTTGCAGTAAGCTCATCAAGTCAATGAAAAAGTACTACTATGAGTACAACGAGTCTGTGACTCCGCCTTACAATATAACAGAATCCCATATAGGCAAAATCCTTACAGACAAAGAGTTCCTTTTTGCAGTTAAAAACTGCTTTGAAATGACTTTAAGACTTGACGAGGAATATTATATAATAGCACTTATAATCGCTTATATGTCCTTTGTATATGAGGACACAGAGGGAAGCACTGCGGCGGAAGTCTTTGAAAATTTAAAGGAATTTGAAGTTAAAAAATTTGAAAACCACGACATATATCAGATTGAAACTCTCCTTGAGGAGCTATGCGATTTGAATGTTCTCAAAAAAGTAAACGACAGATTTTCTTTCAGAACAAAGAGCTTCAGAGATTTACTGGGAACAAAAAAAGAGGTAGAAGACGCAATCTTTGGCATTATAAGCCTGTAACAGCGGTTAAGGAGTGATTTTGATATGTGTTTCGGAGAACTTTGGTGGACTCAGATGTTAAATCCTGTCCGCACCTTTAACCTTTTGAAAAATGCTCTTTCCGAAGATAAAAATATTTTTCTGTTCTGCAAAGAGCCGATACCCTGGAAAGAAATATTAGTGGATAAAATAAAAAAACAGCTGGGAGATATCACAGCCGTAAGGTCATTTAAGATGATAAAGGCGGATAAAAATTCTCAGCCGGGCTATGTGGTTTTAAACAGCCTTTGTCCCCCTGATGTTCAGGCGGACTACTGGCCAGACCAGACCTATGCACAGTATCTTTCGGAGCTTGAAAACATAACGCTGAATTCCTTTTATGTTTGGGTAGAGGGCATCGATTCCGAGGATGAAGCCAGCAAGTGGCTCGCCTTTGTAAATGAATACAGAAAAAATTCCTATAGTCATGGAAAAGGCAAGGACAGAGCTATATTTATTTTGGAAACAGTTGGCTCATTCAGTTTTGAAACAAAGTCGGAGTATTTTGTTTCAATTAACATGACTCCCAACGAGTTCGACAGGCATATGTTCTGCATGATGAACACCTTTGATATAAACTGTTCCTATGCTTTGAAGCAGTACATAGCGGAACTTGCCTTTAACTTATCCACCGACAATATTGAGCTTTGCGGTTCCCTTGCCAAAAGCGGAGATGATTTGCTGAGCAGTCCTCATAAAACCTATAACCTATGCTGTGACAGTATGGGTATAACAGAGGAAAAGGGCAGGAAAGAGAACAGCAGAATAGACAGGGATATTATTGTTTCTCAGATGAGAACGGTTTTTCCTATGCTGGAGCAAAGGCGATATATGTTCATTGAAAAATATGTCAATGAAATAAAAAAGGTTTTACCGGTGAGCAACTCAATAGATGAGCTGGTGACAGAACCTTTCGAGCTTGAGCTAAGCACACTGTTATATATAGTAAATCAAAACCTAATAATTATTTCTGACGAGGACAGAAATAATTTGAAAATCTGCCGAGAAATAAGAAATAAGCTTGCCCATAATGAAAGGGTAAGCGGCAGGGAAATAAAAAAATTGTACGGTATGTACATTTAAAAGGAAAAGTTCCATTGAATGTTACACAACATCTTCAATGGAGCTTTTTATTTCTTTCTATATATTGTGATGTTTTGCGCATATAAAAGGAAAAAGTAAAAATTGGAAAAATTTGACAATTTATAATAGTGCAATCAAAAAAAATAAATTAAGCTTGATTTGATAAAAAATGAATTCTTTGCAAAATAATAATATTTTATACAAAGAAAAAACAGCCGTTTGGAAATAAATGTCAAAACGGCTGTTTCTCTTTGAAAAACATTAAAAACAATATCTCAAATATCATCAATACAATAAGATTTTAACACGAAACTTATAGTTTGTCAATTGAAAAATTTAATTATATAAAGAAATTGTCAAATAAGTTTTGAGGTATCTGTAAGAAACTTTACAGATAATAAAATTTGTTTAAGCTTGCATTTTTGTTATATTTAAGAATTGTTTTAGTAATTTTTAGCAGACAGAAATTTTATAAGTTAACACTTCCGTCGTCGTTGCTTGTAATAATTCTTGCTGCCATCATTTGAATAATAGATACGTCATCTATCTGTATTTTTGAGTTGTTATCCAGGTCAGCAAGAGCTGTGTCAATTTCTACAGCTGATGAATTTGTAATATAAATCTGTGTTAAGGTTGCATCCATAACTGTAATTTTGCCGCTGTGGTTTACATCGCCGAGATAGTATCTAAGACCGTCAACAGCAGATTTGAGGTTTTGATAAGCTGTGTTGATTTCATCCTGTGCAGCTGAACTGTTATCATAAACGCTATTTGCTTCTGCAATAGCTTTTTCAAGAGCTTCTCTGCTTGTCTTGGTGTAGACAGAAGCGTCTATTGCTTCTGCAGAGTCAAGAAGTGTTCTAAGTTCTTCTTTTGTTATACCTGAAGCAGCTTCTTCAAGGTTTGCAACTGCTGTGTTCAAAGTAATGCATGCATTGTTTATATCTGTCTGATATGCAGAAGGTGTGGAAAGAATTTCCATAGCCTTTTCAAGCTCGGCTTTCATTGCGCTGTAGCTTTCTTCTGTGTAACCGTCAGCTTCAATTTTGGAGGCAGTCTGTACTGCGCTGTTCAATGCTGTTGTATCTGTTGTGAAGAGATTGATTTCAGATGCACTGATAAATCTGTTAGGTGTGTCGCCCAATGTTGCTGTAGCATAAAGACGTATTCTCTTTGCCTCTACAGGTATGGAGAATATGCAGAGCTTTTCGTCCTTATTGTCTGCCCAGATACCATTTCCGCCCGGTACATCAACAAAGTTTTCACCGTCTGCTTCTGTGCTGTACATAAGCTTGTACTGTGTAATTACGCCGTTGGTGTTTTTGTCGGTTCTCGGCAAATAGGAGATAGCTGCTACATTTGAAATGCTTTCATCATTCAATGTAAATGTAATATAGTTGTCAGTTCCGTTTTCGGAAATAACAGGCATATTGCCGCCGGAATAATTTGAATGCCATATTGTGGTTGTATTTCCGTCGATAGCCTTTGAGCCGTCCTCACCGTTTTGATAGCTTGCGGCTACTGCTGTCAGACTGCTCTGTGGAATCTTTGCCAAATCAAGACAGTTTTCATTATCGGCTGAAATCAAAAGTGACATAGCCTTATCAAGTCCCTTTTTCGCAGCAAGGATTTCGTCGCTTGTTGAAACTGCTGAATTGTAGATATCTTCAGCATAGCTCAATTCCTGCTGGAAATATGTGACGGAAGTAGCTGTGTACTTATCTGTTTCAATAAGGTTTGCCTTGTCGATTATTTCCTTGAGAGTCTCTTTAAGTGGATCATCAGGCTGTTCTATTTCGTATCCGAACTGCTCGTCCAGATAGTTAATTCTTTCAAGTGTGTAGTTGATTATCTGGTTCGGGTCACTTGTTGAGGATGATGGAATACCTCCGTAGATTTCCAAATCTCTGTCGAAAGCTTCCTTTGAAATGTCGCCGATATAGTCGTTTAATGTTTTAACAAAGTTCTTTTCGCTGAGAACTGTATCTCTCAATTCTGCATATCTTGCAGCGATATCGTCGTAGAAGTTATTGTAAACTCTTTCCCACAAAAGAGAATTGGTTCCGTGGTCAGGACCCCTGTACTCATGTGTAAGCATCCAGTCTATTGTGTTGTAATGTCCGCCGTTCCAGTAAATACCGAATGTGGAGTCCATATCATAAACTGACGGGAACCACTGCTGACCGTCGTAGGTAGCCATAAGCATGTTCTTTTCCCAGTTGTCGGTTCCGCAGATAAACAGCATGTAAACATAGTAGTCTATGCAGGAATCATAATCGAGATAATTGCTGAAAAGCTCTTTGAACTGCTGGTCATCGCTTAAGCTTACGAAGTTTATAACATTGTCAAAGGAGTTTATAACCCATGTTACATCCTCTTCATCAGGGTCAGGATATTCTATTGTCCAGTCGCTTTCATCGTATCTGCCCGGCTGTGTGAAGTTGCAGGAGCCGTCGTGTGATTCACCGGCAAGCAATGCTTCCTTTTCACCGTCGCCCATAGCGAACTGCCAGTCATCCTTAGGAACATTAAGGGTGTAAAGACCCTCGTATTCGCCGTTGATATAAACCTTTACAGGATAACCGTCAATAGCACCGCCGTTAGGAGCGTCCAAAAGCTGCTGATATGTGTCTTCACGTGAATGAACTATCTGTCCCCAAAGCTTTGCGCCGAGAACATTTCTTGAATGTGAATGGTCCATATAATTGGCTTTAAGAACATATTTGTTTTCCTTGCCCCAGCCGTCCTGAAGTTCAACCTTGTACTTTCCGTCAAAGGCTTCATCTGCATAAAACTTAACTGTGAAGTTTTTCTTAGGATAAGACATAGAGCTGTTACCCTGTAACTTGAGATTTGCATAAACATCAAAGGAAAGACCTGTTTCTGGGTCTGTATATGTAGCTGTTGTATTTGCTGTATAATCCTTTGTGTTTCTGGAAATCACGTCACGGATATCAAGGGTAGAATTATCGCTGTCTGTGTAGTTGTTGAAGTCAGTGAAGTTCAAAACAGGAATATCAAGCTCTTCTTCCGGAAGCTTGCCACTGTCAGCAGGTGCAGCGTTGCCCTGACCCAATGAGTTAAATGTTACGCCGTACTCAGAGCAATAGGTTTCTGCGGCAGTACCGCTGTAGCCGTTAACTGTCATAGAAACTCTTTCATAATTCCAGTTTGATGTGTTTCTTGCATAACCGAAAGCATAAGCCCCTACTTTGTCAACGGTTTTGCCTGTTGTCACATTTTTAAGACTTGTGCAGCCCAGGAAAGCTCTTTCTTCGATTTCGGAAATGCTGTCGGGAAGTGTGATTTCGGAAATGTACTGACATCCTTCAAAGGCGCTTGTTCCTATAAAGGAAAGTGTGTTACCCTGGAAAGTAACGTCTCTCAACATTGTGCAGTGGAAGAAAGCGTAGTCGCCGATACTTTCTACGGATTCAGGCAATGCTATGCTTGTAATGCCGTAGTTCATAAAGAAGGCGAATTCGTCAATTCCGGTTATTTTATGGCCGTCGATTGTGTCAGGCACAATAACATCTTTTTCAGTTCCGGTGTAGCCGGTGATAACAGCATTATCGCCGTCAAGAGAATAGGTGAAGTTTGTGCCGGTTGTTTCTGCCTGTACCGATGTGGTTTCCGGCAATGCAATCGTAAATACCGAAACGAGCATTATAGCCGAAAGGAGTACAGACAAAGCTTTGTTTGTTTTCCTTTTCATAAATTTTTACCTCTTTTCTGTATGGTATTTATTCGGTATAAATATATCATCTTTATGATTTTTTCGCAATTATATTTTTAACTAATTTATCACATTTTCTTTTGACTATTATCCACAATTTGAATAACAATTACTGAAATAATTAACCAAAATGTACAAATTCACGCAAAAAAGAGGCACGATAGATATAATAAAAACTCTATCGTGCTGTTAAAATTTATAGGATATAAATTATTTTAAAGTCTTACCGGTATTCCTTTATTTGTAAGATATTCTTTTAATTGGGGAATAGGTATTTCGCCGAAGTGAAAAAGTGATGCCGCTAAAACCGCATCGGCTTTACCTATTGTAAAGGCATCATAGAAATGTTCCAATGCTCCCGCTCCGCCGCTGGCGATAACAGGAATACCAACGCTTTCTGAAACGGCTCTGGTAAGCTCAATGTCGTAGCCTTTCTTCTGACCGTCCTCATCCATACTTGTGAGCAGGATTTCTCCGGCTCCTCGCTTTTCACATTCCACAGCCCACTTTACGGCGTCAAGTCCCATTGGTGTTCTTCCTCCGTTTATGTAGACCTCCCAGCCTCCGTTTTCACGTCTTTTGGCGTCTATTGCCGCAACAACGCACTGATTTCCGAATTTATAAGCGGCTTCGTTGATGATATCGGGATTTTTAACAGCCGCAGAGTTTACGGAAACCTTGTCCGCTCCGGCTCTGAGAATAGCCTTAAAATCCTCTGTGGTTCTTATTCCGCCGCCTACTGTGAAAGGAATAAAAATAGAATCGGCAACATGGGAAACTATATCAACCATTATATTTCTGGCGTCGGATGAAGCGGTTATATCGAGAAGAACCAGCTCGTCTGCGCCTTGCTTGTCATACTGAATTGCACTTTCTACAGGGTCGCCTGCGTCCACAAGATTTACAAAACTCATACCCTTTACGACACGTCCGTTTTTAACGTCAAGGCAGGGGATTATTCTTTTTGCATACATATTAAAACTCCTATCTATTTATATTCCGTCACAGCGTCATGTCTGCAAAGTTTCTGAGAATTTTAAGGCCTACATCGCCGCTTTTCTCAGGGTGAAACTGGGTTGCGTGAATATTTTTGTATTGTACCGCAGCGTGGATTTCAGTGGAATAGAATGTATCAGCGCTGACGATGTCCTTGTCCTCGGCGGTGAGATAGTAGGAATGTACGAAATACACATAGGGATTTCCCTCTATTCCTTTAAAAAGACCGTCGTTCTTTCTTATATTAAGGCTGTTCCAGCCCATGTGAGGAACCTTAATTCCCTCCTGCTTTGGAATTTTGGTTATTGTTCCCTTTAAAAGACCAAGTCCGGATGCATTTGGACTTTCCTCGCTTTCGGGGAAGAGAAGCTGGAGTCCCAGGCATATTCCCATAAAGGGTTTTCCGGAATTTGCATAGTTTTTGATAACTTCGGTAAGATTTGATTTCTCGATGTTGTCCATGCAATCGCCGAAAGAACCTACACCGGGGAGAATAGCGCCGCTTGCGCTGTTTATAATTTTCGGACTGTTTGTTAAAACGCAGTCGCAGCCTATGTGTCTTAAAGCTTTCATAACGCTCTGAATATTGCCTGCGCCGTAATCTATTACCGCTATCATAGTGACCTCCAAGGTTTACGTATTTGAATTGTTTAATATATTAGCATATTAAAGCGAAAAAAGCAATAGAATTTGTGTATATTCTTAAAAAACTGTAAAATTTATCTGCAAACTTAAAATTTATCAAGAAATAAAAGAGAATTTTAAAGAAATAAATCACAAAAGGTCAAGAAATATTTACTATAAAATTTTGTTGAAAAAAAGTTGAGATTATGGTAAAATACTTCTATGTATAGTTTAAAGATATGATGATAAGTATACGGTTTTTACTTTGTCCGTTGATAACAACCGATATTTAATCAAAAAAGAGGTTTGTAAACAATTATGGATAAACATTTGTTGTCGAGAATAAAATCAAAATATCAGCACCTTTCAAAGGGTCAAAAGCTTATTGCTGATTTTATCGGAGAGCATTATGACGAAGCAGCTTTTATGACCGCTTCTAAGCTTGGTGAAACCGTCGGGGTAAGTGAAAGCACAGTTGTGCGCTTTGCCTGCGAGCTGGGTTACGGCGGATATCCGAAGCTTCAGAAAGCTATGCAGGAGATGATAAGGGATAAGCTTACATCTGTACAGAGAATAGACGTTACCTGCGAAAGAATAGGCGGAGGAGATGTTCTTGACAGCGTATTGAATCAGGATATTGAAAAAATCCGCAGAACCATTGAAGAAACCTCAAGAGAGGATTTCAACAATGCGGTCAAGGCAATAGTAAACGCCGAAAATATTTATATCTATGCGGTTCGCTCAACTTCACCTTTGGCAAACTTTTTGGGATATTATTTCGAGCTGATTTTCGGAAATGTAAGGGTAATCAGCACATCAAGCAAATCTGCCTCTTATGAACAGCTTTTCAGAATTACAGAAAAGGATGTTATGATAGGAATAAGCTTTCCACGCTACAGTACTATGGCGGTGGATGTAATGCATTTTGCCAGAGAGAGGGGAGCAGACGTTATCGCCCTTACTGACAGCATGATTTCACCTTTGGTTTCTCAGGCTGACCATCTTCTTATTGCAAGAAGCGATATGGCGTCTGTGGTTGATTCACTGGTAGCGCCTTTAAGCATGATAAACGCCCTTATAGTTGCCACGGTTATAGCAAAGAAAGAGGATGTTAAGAAAACCTTTATGGCTTTGGAGCAGGTTTGGAACGAGCAGGGAATTTACGCCAACAGTGAAAAGGTAAAAAAGGATAATACATCTGAAAACGGAGAGAAACAGGATGCAAGGTGAAAAAATCGCAGTAATAGGAGCAGGCGCCGCAGGCATGATGGCGGCTTACAGGGCGGCGTCCTTGGGCGGAGATGTCACTGTATTTGAAAAAAATAACATGTTCGGTAAGAAAATAAGAATTACCGGAAAGGGCAGGTGCAATATTACAAACGCCTGCGACAACGATGAATTTATAAGAAATATCCCCACCAACGGAAGATTTATGTACAGCTCTTTAAACGGCTTTACACCTTGGGATACAATAGAATTTTTTGAAAGTCACGGACTTAAAACAAAGATTGAAAGAGGAAACAGAGTTTTTCCGGTTTCAGATAAGGCAGCTGACGTTGCTGTGACACTTCATAAGGCGTCAGCAGAGGCAGGAGCGGTTTTCTCAGGACATAAAGTAACCGATGTTTTGGCTGAAAACGGAGAAATAAAAGGCTTGGTTTTGGAAAACGGTGAAAAAAGAAGCTTTCAAAAGGTGATAATTGCCACCGGAGGAAAGAGTTATCCTCTTACCGGCTCCACAGGCGACGGCTATGCTTTTGCGCAAAAGCTGGGACATACAATAATCCCTTTGAAACCCTCACTTGTACCTATTGAAAGTCCGGATAAATTCTGCCGTGATATGCAGGGACTTTCCCTTAAAAACACAGGCATGACCGTTGTAAACGCAGACAGCGGAAAAGAGGTTTACAGGGATTTCGGCGAAATGCTTTTCACTCATTTCGGAATAAGCGGCCCCATGGTTTTAAGCGCAGGAGCAAATATTAAAAATCCCGATAAAACAAAATATGTGATTTATCTAGATTTAAAACCGGCTTTAAGCGAAGAAAAGCTTGACCAGAGAATACTGAGAGATTTTGAGAAAAACATAAATAAAGCGGTTTCCAATTCTCTTGGAGAGCTGCTTCCCAGAAAGATGATACCTGTAGTTTTAAACCGCTGGGGTATTTCTTTCGACACAAAATGCAACAGCGTCACAAGGGAGCAGAGAACAGCACTTGTTAAGCTTTTGAAAAGCTTTTCAATAAATGTTAAAGGATTTAGACCTATAGAAGAAGCCATAGTAACTTCCGGAGGCGTCTGCACAAAGGAGATAAACCCGTCAACTATGGAAAGCAGAATTGTAAAAGGTCTTTATTTTGCCGGCGAGGTTATAGACGTTGACGGATATACCGGCGGATTTAATCTCCAGATTGCCTTTTCCACAGGATGGGCGGCAGGAGAAAACTGTCTTTAATTTATTTAAGCTTATAAGTTAACTTTAGCATATATATTTGTAATTATGGAATCTACATTTTGAAAATATGAAAGGGATGATAGTATGTGCATAGCTGTGGCAATTGACGGTCCGGCAGGGGCAGGAAAGTCCTCCGTTGCAAAGGCTGTAGGAAAACAGCTGGGACTGCTTTATGTGGATACAGGTGCTTTGTACAGAACAGTGGGGCTTGCAGCCCTTAGAAAGGGCGTTGACCCTTCTTCAAAAGCGGAGGTTGAAGCTCTGCTGAAAGAAATTTCCGTGGAAATGGATTTTTCAGAGACAAGCGGTCAGGTTGTGCTTTTGAACGGAGAGGATGTAACAGGCCTTATCAGAACACCGGAGGTAAGCATGACTGCCTCTGATATTTCCGCTCTTCCAATAGTGAGAGAATATCTTTTGGGTTTGCAGAGAAACATAGCAAAAACAAAGAATGTAATCATGGACGGAAGAGATATCGGAACAGTGGTTTTGCCTGATGCTCAGGTTAAAATTTTCCTCACTGCTTCTCCTGAATCAAGAGCAGAGAGAAGATACAAAGAGCTTGTGGAAAAAGGCGAGAAAACAACAGTTAAAGATGTTTTAAGAGATGTAATCAAGCGTGATTATAACGATACCAACCGAAAAGCTGCTCCTTTGCGGCCGGCGGAAGACAGTGTCCTTGTGGATACAACCAATCTTGACTTTGATGGTTCCGTTGAGGCGGTTGCAAAAATAATAAGGGAGAGAATTTCGTAATGCCAAAGGCAAAGCCGCTTTATGTATTCGGACGAATAGTATTGACTCCGATTTTTAAAGTAATTTATAGAACAAAATATCATAATAAAAACAACATACCTGCCGAGGGTAGATATATACTTGCCTGCAACCATATAACCTATTCCGACCCTGTGGTTTTAGGTCTTGGACAGAAAAGACAGCTGTACTTTATGGCAAAGGCTGAGCTTTTTAAGAATAAGGCTTTCGGCGCTCTTATAAAAGCCTTGGGGGCTTTCCCGGTTTACAGAGGCGAGGGAGATAAAGAAGCTATAAACCACGGTGAAGAGCTTTTGAAAAACGGAAACGTAATGGCTATTTTTATCGAGGGAACACGTTCCAGAACAGGCGAGCTTTTAAGACCAAGAAGCGGAGCGGCAATGATAGCATATGCCACACATACTCCGGTAATCCCTGCATGTATCACCATAAAGGGCGGCGGAAGAAAACCCTTCGGCAAGAGGATTGTCAGATTCGGCGAGCCTATGACTGTGGAGGAGCTTGGACTTCTTACAGGTTCTTCAAAGGAGTTCAGGGATGCTTCCAGAAAGATAATGGAAAAAATAACCGAAATGAGAGAGCATGACTTATGGCAACAATAAAGCTTGCAAAGACTGCCGGTTTTTGCTATGGCGTAAACCGAGCTGTTGATATGATTTACGGTCTTTTGGATGAAAAGAAAAAAGCCGTAACCTTAGGCCCTATTATACACAATATGGAGATGGTAAGAGAGCTTAAAGAAAAGGGTATCAGACCTGTAGACTCAATAGAGGAAGCAGACCTCTCCGAAATAATTGTGATAAGGTCCCACGGCGTGCCAAAGCAGGTAATAGATGATATTAACCAAAAGGGAAATCCCTTGCTTGACGCAACCTGTCCTTTTGTGGCAAAGATACACAGAATTGTCAGAAAGGCGGGACTTGAAAATAAATTTGTCCTTATTGCCGGAGACTCGGGACATCCTGAAGTCCAGGGCATAATGGGACACTGTACCGGCGAATGTATGACCTTTAAGAACCGTGAGGAATTAAGTGAAATAATGGGGAAAATTCCTCAGGAGAAACAAAATTCCCTGGTTTTGGTGGCTCAAACAACTTTTGATACACAAGAATGGAAAAAATGTTTAAAAATTCTCAAAAAGGTATATACAAATGCCGAAATTTTTGATACAATATGTAATGCTACGTCGGAACGTCAAAAAGAGGCAGATGAATTATCGAGTAAATCCGATTATATGGTCGTAATCGGAGACAGACACAGTTCAAATACAAAAAAGCTGTTTGACATATGTTTGCGCAACTGTGAAAAAACAGTTCTTATAGAGACAGCGGCTGAATTGAACCGAGATATGTTCTCAAAGGCGGAACACATCGGCGTTACAGCGGGTGCATCGACACCAGACAGGATAATAAAGGAGGTACTGGATATAATGAGCGACATTATTAACAAATCCGGTGAAACAATGGAAACTGAAGAAAATTTTGAGGCGATGCTTGAGGAGTCCCTCAAAAACTTAAATACAAATGAGAGGGTAATGGGTACTGTTATTCGCATAACTCCCAGCGAGGTTTATGTGGATGTAGGCAGAAAACAGGCAGGTTACATTCCTGTTGACGAGCTTTCTAACGACCCAACAAAGAAGCCGGAAGACGTTGTAAAGGTTGGCGACGAAGTAGAGCTTCTTATCATGAAGACAAACGACCAGGAAGGCACAATCATGCTTTCAAAGCGCAGAGTAGACGCACAGAAGGGCTGGGAAGAGCTTGAAGGCCTTGTTGAGTCTAAGGAAGTTTTGAAGGGTGTTGTATCTGAGGTTGTAAACGGCGGCGTTATCGTTGTATACAACGGCGTTAGAATTTTCATCCCTGCATCACAGGCAACTGCAAGCAGAGACGAGAGCCTTGACGACCTTCTCAAGAAGGAAGTTGAGTTCAGACTCATCGAGGTTTCCCAGAAGGGCAGAAGAAGAAGAGCAGTAGGTTCTATCCGTTCCGTTCTCAGAGATAAGAGAGCAGAGCAGAAGGAAGCATTCTGGAAAGAAGCAGAGGTTGGCAAGACATACACAGGCGTTGTTAAGTCCCTTACAAACTACGGCGCATTTGTTGACCTTGGCGGCGTATTCGGAATGATTCACATTTCTGAGCTTTCTTGGAACCGCATTAAGCATCCAAGCGAGGTTGTAAACGTAGGCGACACAGTTGAAGTTTACATCAAGGACATCAACACAGAGACAAACAAGATTTCTCTCGGCTTTAAAAAGGCAGAGGACAATCCTTGGGAAATCCTTAAGAACAATTATCCTGTTGGAACAGTTGTTGACGCTAAGATTGTCGGCATGACATCTTTCGGCGCTTTTGCTAATATTATTGATGGAATTGACGGTCTTATCCATATTTCTCAGATCGCTAATAAGAGAATTGAGAAGCCACAGGATGAGCTTAAAATCGGCGAAGTTGTAAAGGCTAAAATCACAGCTATCGACTTCGACAAGAAGAGAGTAAGCTTGTCAATCAAAGAATTGCTTCCGGATGCCCCTGTAATTTCAGAGGAGGAAGCACCTGCTGACGCAGAGTAATTCTGAAACTTACGGCGGACATCCTGTTGGGTGTCCGCTTTTTGTCTTATAATAAAAATATCAACTTTTAAAGAAAAGAATAAGGGGTGAGCGTTGTGGAAAATATAAATTATGAAAAAATTACACAGGACGCTTTGAAATTGTTTTCAGAGCTTGTGGAGAAAGCTAACCTTAAAAAAGGCGATTTGCTTGTGCTTGGCTGTTCTACCAGCGAGATTGTAGGCGGACATATAGGACATGATTCCAGCTTTGAAGCGGCAAAGGCATTGTATAAAGGTTTTTATCCCATGCTTAAAGAAAAGGGAATATATTTAGCCGCACAATGCTGCGAGCATTTAAACCGTGCTTTGGTTGTGGAAAAAGAGTATGCCTTGAGTCATAATCTCGAGGAGGTTTCCGTTGTGCCTCAGCCAAAAGCGGGAGGAAGCAGCGCAACCGTTGCCTATTCTGTTTTTGAAAATCCCTGTATGGTTGAGCATGTAAAAGCTCAGGCGGGAATTGATATAGGCGGAACCTTGATAGGTATGCACCTGAAAGAAACCGCAGTGCCTTTAAGACTTTCCGAAAATAAACTTGGAAACGCAATGATAATATGCGCCTACACAAGACCGAAATATGTGGGCGGAACCCGTGCGGTTTACGAATTTGACGAAAAATACAGAGTTAAACTGTGATTTCCGGAGGTACACATGACCCACAAAGAAGAATTTATAAGTATCTATAACAAATACATAAACAGAGCCGGCTCCAAGGAGCTTTTGGACTGGATGCAGAAAACAGACTTTTTCACAGCTCCTGCAAGCACAAAATATCACTGTGCCTGTGAATGTGGTCTTGTGATGCACTCCGTAAGTGTTTTCAACACCCTTATGGAAAAGCATTTTGACGAGGAAAAGGACAATGCGGAGAGCTTTGCTATTGCCGCTCTGCTCCATGACCTGTGCAAGGCTCAGTTTTATAAGGTGAGCACCAGAAACGTGAAAAACGAGCAGACAGGCCAATGGGAAAAACAGCCGTTTTATGCAGTGGAGGACAGCTTTCCCTATGGTCACGGAGAAAAATCAGTTTTTCTCATAGAAAGATTTATGCGTCTTAAAATCGAAGAGGCTATGGCAATCCGCTGGCATATGGGAGGATTTGAGGACAGCAACGGCTTTACCGTAAGCCTTGCCTATGAAAAATATCCTCTGGCTGTAAAGCTTCATTTGGCGGATTTGGAGTCCACCTATCTCAGAGAAAAAGGAACTTCTGCAGTGAATAAACGATAAGTAAATGTTTAAGGAAGAGGAAAATGTATGGAAACTGAGCTGTCGGTTATAATACCAATGAAAAATTTAGGGGAAAGCATAAAAGAGGTTTTGAAAACCGTAAACAACTGTGTGCAGGGAATAAATGTTGAATATATTTTGCTTGATATAAACTCCAAAGACAATACTATGATATGTGCTTTGGACAGCGTAAAGCTCTATGGTTTAAACGGAAGAGTTATTCAATGCGGAAAAAGTCTTTACGGCGCCGTGCTTAATTCCGGTCTGAGAAATGCCCAGGGACTTTATTCAACCTTTGTGTTTCCAAGACATATGTATAAATGCTTTATCCCCGAATATCTCCAGGCGGCGAAGGAAAACCTTGCAGATGTGGTTTTCGGAAAACTGCCTGACAGTGAAAAGGGTAAAAGCCTGAACTTTTCCTCTGTAAAAATAACCGGTCAGGAAATGTTTAAAGCCATCATAAGCGGATACACAAGTCTTGATTTGGGAGCAATGATGTTTAAAACCTTGTATATAAACAGCAGAAAGGTTTATTTTGACGACGAAAGCTCAGTGGGCTATGCTGAGGAGTATATTTATAAGTCATTGCTTTTGGCGGATAAAATTCATCAGTGCGACTGCGTTATGGAAAGGGACGAGTCTGTAGAAGTCCCAAAAACAGCTTCTGCCGCCGATGATTTTGCCTGCTTTGGCAGAATTGAAAGTATGATGAGAATAGATGAGCTTTTGGAATACTGCTCGGCTGATGATGACCTGAAAGAAAAGTTTGAAAAAGAAAAAATTCCTGATACGGTTTTAAACTGCGTGGATTCACTGATAAATCACGGATACGAAATAAAAACAATAAAAAAAGCGTTAAAAATTAAGGGATACGATAAGCTTTTAACCGTATCCCAGAAAACAAATAAAAGCATAAAAAGGGCTGTGTTTAATTTTAACTATATGCCCTGGATGTACAAACCGAGGTAAAATATGGATAGATTAACTGCTGAAAAAAGAATTGAAGAGCTGGTAAAAATAATAAATTATCATAACGACCTTTATTATAACAGCGACAGCCCTGAAATAGAGGATTTTGAATACGACAGACTTTTGAGGGAACTGGAAAATCTTGAAGCTGAATTTCCTGAATTTGCAAAGCCCGATTCCCCAACCAACCGAGTAGGCGGAAGCGCAGGGGAAAAGTTTTCACCTGTAACCCATGCCGTGCCTATGGAAAGTCTCCACGATTCATTTTCACACGAAGAATTAAGACAGTTTGATAAAAGGGTCAAGGAGGTTGCCCCTGACGCTAAATATGTGGTAGAGCCGAAATTCGACGGACTCTCTGTTTCCTGTGAGTACAGAAACGGCGTCTTTGTACGTGGTTCAACCCGTGGCGACGGCGTTACCGGCGAGGACGTAACATCAAACCTTCTTACAATCAAAAATCTTCCAAAGAGAATTGAAAACGCTCCTGAGTTTTTGGAGGTGAGAGGCGAGGTGTATATGTCCACCGAAAGCTTCCAAAGACTTGTACAGCAGCAGGAAGAAAACGAGGAAAAAACCTTTAAAAACCCTCGAAATGCTGCCGCAGGCTCTTTGCGCCAGAAAGACAGCAGAATAACCGCACAAAGAGATTTGAGTATTTTTATTTTCAATATACAGCAGATTGAGGGAAAAATCATAAGCAGTCACAAGGAAAGCCTTGACTATCTGAAATCCCTCGGATTTCCGGTTGCTGATTTTTATAAGCAATTCAGCGACATAGAAAGCGTTATAGAGGAAATCGAGAGAATAGGCGAACTGAGAGGCAGTCTGCCTTACGGAATTGACGGAGCTGTTGTAAAGGTGGACAGCTATGCCGTGAGAGAGCTTCTGGGAAGCACCGCAAAGTTTCCTAAGTGGGCGGAGGCCTATAAATATCCGCCGGAAGAGAAAGCCACAAAGCTTTTGGAAATTGAGGTAAACGTGGGAAGAACAGGAGTTCTTACACCTGTTGCCATATTTGAGCCTGTAAGCCTTGCGGGAACAACCGTAAGCCGTGCTGTGCTTCACAACGAGGATTTTATAAAAGAAAAAAATATCCGTGTTGGCGACCTTATAATTGTCAGAAAAGCGGGAGAGATAATTCCCGAGGTTTTGGGAGTTAAGGAACACGCCGAGGGCGGGGAAGACTTTGTTTTCCCCACAAAATGTCCATCCTGTGGCAGTGAGGTTACAAGAGAAGAGGGCGAAGCGGCATACAGATGCACAAACACCGGCTGTCCCGCACAGCTTATAAGACACTTGATACACTTTGTCAGCCGTGACGCTATGGATATAGAGGGACTTGGCCCTTCATTGCTTCACCGTCTTGCCGATGATAAGGTTATTTCTTCACCGGTGGATATTTACAGACTTAAGGCTGAGGATTTATCTTCAATGGAGAGAATGGGGGAAAAATCAGCCTCAAACCTCATTGCGGCAATAGAAAAATCTAAATCAAGAGAGCTTTACAGACTGGTTTACGCCTTGGGAATAAGACACATAGGTCAGAAAGCCGCAAAGCTTCTCTGCGAAAAATTTTTGTCCATTGAGAATATCATTAAAGCCACAGAGGAGGAAATCGGAGAAATCGACGGATACGGCGAGATAATGGCGAAAAGCGCACAGGAATATTTTTCTTTGCCTGAAACCGTAAAGCTTTTGGATGATTTGAAAGCTTTGGGCGTCGAGATGAAACCTCTTGAGAAAAAATCCAAGGGCGGAGTTTTCCAGGGTAAAACCTTTGTTCTTACAGGAACCTTGCCTACACTTAAAAGAGCAGAAGCTTCTAAAATGATTGAAGCTCAGGGAGGAAAAACCTCCTCATCTGTTTCAAAAAAGACAGACTATGTTCTTGCAGGAGAAGAAGCCGGAAGCAAGCTGGTAAAAGCTCAAAGCCTTGGTATCACCATATTGACAGAAGAGGAATTTCTCAATATGATGAATTAAATTTTACCTTAAAAAATTATTATTGAAATATATCTTG
>ERZ779866.556-NODE-556-length-41450-cov-3.986568_pt1 | contig 41450 bp, 55 predicted proteins | sample MGYA00511248_ERZ779866 | MGnify/ENA primary metagenome ERZ779866 (study PRJEB29588, sample SAMEA2155758) | human gut metagenome | biome: human gut; feature: human-associated habitat; material: faeces | place: Denmark | collected 2008/2010 ... | reverse complement strand
AGCCCTACTCCGATTGGGCCGCCATCAAAAACAGCATGCGCAACGCTCTGCGGGATTTTTTCTATTCCAAGACCAAGCGCAACTAAGGAAATGATAGAAGTTGCAGATCGGCTTGGAGGCATGAGACATATTGTGACAGCAGATCTGGTTGATGATAAAAAGATACTGCTTCTGAATTTCTTTGAGATTAAGGCCCTCAAGAATGGAAAAACAGAAGCAGCTTTCCGGACATTTCTGTCGCACGATGATTATATCACGCAGGATTTGAAAACGTCAAAGGTTAAATGGATTACAGGTTCATTTGATAGGATGGATAACTTTTCTTTAATGGATTATGCGTATAATCAGCAAGAACATAAAAGCTCATATCGGCTCAATGTATTCATGAGATCTGACGAAGAGTTAAAAATAGTAAAGTATTTCTTTAGAGAATACTCCAGGACCGATGATAAATACAGCCCCTGGGTAGAAATACATAGATTTCAGCAAGAGGTTTTAGATAAGCGTTTGGCAGAAAAGCATAAGAAAGAGACTGACAAGATCGATGTGGTAATGAATCCAATAAAGGACGCACCGAAAGAATTTTTCGATTGGGTGTGGAATACAGGAATGAGCTTTGCACGATACCTAATCTACAAGGAAGTGGAAAAAGGTAAGGCATTATGTGAGTGTACACATTGTAAGAAAATCGGAATTGTGGACAGAAAAAATATCCGTCTTCGGAATAACGAGAAAGGAATCTGTCCGTTCTGCGGTAGCAGGGTAACTATTAAGGCAAAAGGACGAATGCCTGCTCGGACACACGATGAACGGTGGTTCGCATATGTGGATCCTACGAAAGACGGTTTTGTCTTCCGGTACTTCAAAGCACATCAATCAATGAGAAGCGACAGATATGTGGACATGTTAATAAATAAAGGCAGAATTGAAAGGTATGTTTCTGAGTACAGTAGGGCTATTTATACGTTCCCGAAAGGAAAACCAAAATGCGAATCATATGAGTGGGGAGTGTATAAGCAGAGAGGAAATTGCCGCTGGTGTCCAGATCAGGGAAAGATCTCCTGCATGGAATGCATATTATATCCCGGAAATCTGCCGCAGGCGTGGGAACACACTCCTATGAAATACTCGGCATTGGAAGTGCTTTCAACCAATATTCCTACAGTTTCCATGAGATATGAGGATGCAATCAAAAAGTATATAGAATTTCCGAAAATGGAATGGATCTGTAAAATGGGGCTCAATAAGATTGCAAAAGGCATTATCAATTCTCGATATAGTGGTTATCAGACCGGTAAGGTCAATGTTAAAGGAAAGACCATATATGAGATTTTAGGACTGACAAAGGTAAATACCAGAGTATTGCAGGTTGTTGATGGAAACCACGATGTACTTCGGCTGTTGCAGGTAGCACAGCAGATTGGCTTGCAGTTTAAACCGGAGCAGATCCAAGAGTATTACGAAACGTTCGGATGTAATACGGATTTATTGAAACAGGCAAACCGGAAGACGACGCTTCATAAAATCGTGAAGTACATTACGAAAGAAAGCGAAAACTATCCAATAGGTGAACAGGGGGTGTGCTGGAGATACTCATACATTAGGTACAAAGAACGGGAAGATCCTCGAATCGAAAGAAAAAGGAATATGGCAAAGGATTGGCTTGAATATTTAGACTGGTGCAAAGATCTCAAGTACGATTTGAATAACATGTTTATTTATATGCCAAAGAATTTCAAAAAGGTACATGACAGGACTGCAGAGGAATTCCAGATTCTTCAAGATAAAAAAGCGGCAGCGGAGAAAAAACGCCGGGAACGAGAGGCAAAGAAACGGATGGAGGAAACAAAACAGGCGTTGGAAGAAATCCTGGGAGAGAACAAGAATGTTCAAAATGCCTTTCAGGTAAAAGGAAAAGGACTGTTGTTGGTTGTTCCTACCAGCGCAGAAGATATTAAGGCTGAAGGAGCTGCCTTGCACCACTGCGTTGGAACATATGTTGACAGAGTAGCCAGAGGAGAAACAAATATTTTCTTCATACGAAAAGAGAAAGAGCCAGATAAACCGTATTTCACAATGGAGTGGAAAAACAATGATATTGTGCAGTGCCGGGGATCCAGAAACTGCGGTATGCCTCCGGAAGTGAAAGCATTTACAGAAGCTTTTAAGAAAAAAATGTTAGAAACTATTGAAAAAGACAAAAATAAAAGGCTCGGGAGGTGCGGATGATGGAAAAACAGATCGTCAGGAGCATAAGAAAAGGCTCCGCGCAGTGGAGTGAAGAGGATAGACTTCAGCTCGTATCAATTCTTGCAAAAGCAGGATATGTAGTAAAACTGGGAAGGAGAGTAGTGCCTGGAACTGAATCAAAGGCGAAACCCCAGATGGAGTACACGGTTGAATATTGGGAGGAAGAGTAATGAAGATTGGCGAAATTGTAGAGATCCTGATTAGGATAAAAGATAATTACGGATATTCGGATTACAGAAGAGAGGCTTTAGAAGAAACATGCAATCTTCTGGACAAGCTGCCGAGAATGGAGGAGACGAAGGATTATGAACCGACCAGTTTATCAGGACAAAGCATGGCTGCAGAGCAAATACGATGAGTTGAGAAGCATATACGCAATGGCCGAAGTTGCGGGATGCCATGCAAGGACAATTCACTATTGGATGTGTAAATATGGTATTCGAATGCACGGAATGACAGGGGAAAAGAAGAGAGAAGAGTCTATAAGGAAATCTGTTGAGGCAAGAAAAGGGAAACCTGGTTCTATGACCGGAAAACATCACTCTGACGAAACTAAAAGGAGAATGTCTGAGACAAGACGAGGCAAGGACAATCCCAACTGGAAAGGCGGGATAACGGAAAAGATCAGAAAATTCCGAAGAAGTAAAGAATATTTGGCATGGGTAAAAGCGGTCTATCAAAAAGCAGACGGTAAATGTGAGATGTGCGGAGCGGAAGACGGTCTTGAAGCACACCATATAGTAAGTCTTCATCAAGATTTTTCAAGAGCCTTGGATGTCGGGAACGGACAATTGTTATGTAATGAATGTCATAAAAGGATACATGGAGGTGAAAATCGTGAATAAAAGCCGTATAGAATATTGCGATCACACGCTGAATATCGTAACCGGGTGTCGGCATGGATGCGAGTATTGCTATGCAAGAACCATGAGCCTCAGATTTTCCGGAAATATAAAGCTGAATATAAAGCAGGAGGATAAATACAGAAAGTGTGCCGGAGGGTACATACTGGATAACCCGTTTATTGGTGAAAATGGTAAACAGATTATCTATCCGTTTGGATTCGAGCCTACGCTTCACAGATACAGATTCAATACGCTGGACAAGCTAAAGATGGGACAGAACATTTTTGTAGGAGCAATGGCAGATCTGTTTGGAGACTGGGTTCCGGATGCTTGGATAGATGAAGTGTTCCAGTGCTGCGTGGAGCATCCAAAGCATAATTATTTATTCCTCACAAAAAACACGGAGAGATATGCAGACTTAGATATGCTTCCGGATGGGGAGAATATGTTTTACGGAACATCGATAACAAGGGAAGATGAAATGCATAAGTTCAACTTCCTTCCGGCCCGACGCAATACATTTGTGAGCATTGAACCGATTTTAGAAGACGTTCTCCCGGAGAAGCACAATCTTTTGTTCCGGCAGGTGGACTGGGTAATCATCGGAGCCGAGACGGGCCGGAGAAAGGGTAAGGTCATTCCGGATCCGGAATGGATCAGAAAGATTGTTGAAGTGGCAGAACAGGAAAAGACACCGGTATTCATGAAAGACAGTCTTATCGATATTGTCGGGGAAGATGCCATGAAGCGGGAGTTCCCGGCCCAGCTTCTTGTGAGGAAAAAGAGTGAGAAAATCCTTGCAAAGTTGATGGGAGAATGTGTGGAATGCCACAAACAGAAAGAGAAAAACAAAATGGTATCCATTACGGCGCGGACCAAAAGAGGCGGTAAGACAAATGCTTTTGCGTATATGTGTAAACCGTGTTTTATAAAGTGGTGCAAAGAACATGGAGTAAATGTTCCTCCACTTGAAGGGCTGGAGGACAAATAGAAAGGAGCAGATATGGGAAAGAGTAAACGGAACTGCAGAAGAACAGAAGATGAAGTACGTATCCACGAAAAAGCAGTGAAGATGCGGAAGATGACAGATGAACAGCTCGTGCATTATGTAGAGGATCGGGTGGAGAAAGCCAGGAGCGAAGGTTTTAACCGCGGGAAAAAGTCAGCCGTAAACATAAAAAATACACAGGATTTTATTTCGGAGCTGCAGACATCCAAAATTCCGGGCATCGGAGCTGTTACAATCAATAAATTACTGAAGGTGGCAACAGAGCATGGATACATACAGTAGGGCATTAATTGGGAGTCGGTCCAGGGCATCGGGAGAATATTTTGAAGGAATGATCAGTGCTGCTTGCCAGTTCTATGAGGAAAAGGGAATTTCTGTTATAGAGAAAACTCCGGAGCCGATGCGGGTGCTTAAACCGTACGACCGGAAAAGAGGACAATTCATCTGCTGTTTTGCAAAGCAGGCACAGCCAGACTTTAAAGGCGTATTGATGGATGCAACAATGGTCCTGTTTGATGCGAAACATACAGACAAAGAGAAAATCATGAGGTCGGTGGTGACACAAGAGCAGGAAGATTGTTTTGAAAGATACATGAAGCTTGGGGCGATGTGCTTCCTGGTTGTATCAATAGGACTTGATAAGTTCTATCGGGTGCCGTGGGTTGTGTTTCGAGATATGAAAAAGCTATATGGGCATAAGCATATGGATGAAAAGGATCTTGAGCCATATAAAATCAAATATTCAAATGGAGTTCTAAGATTTTTGGACGGGGTAGAGCTCCGGGGAGGAGAATCATGAAGTTAAAAAAGTATGAGTTGGTAAGAGCGGTTGACAAAGTAAAAAGTGTTGTTCAGAAAAATCCACAGACTCCCGCTCTCGGAGGTGTTTTGATCAAAGAAGGTTATGCAATAGCTGCAAACGGAGAAATGACGATACAGGTCAAATTAGAGGGAACAGAGGGCGAATCCTTCATCATTCCGATGAAAGCGTTTGACCTGATAAAAAATCTTCCAGAGGGAGATGTGGAGATTACCTGCGACAATAAAGATGTTGTGACGATCAAGATGGAGAAGATTAAGAACAGCTATCAGTCGTTCCCGGCGGAAAATTTTATGTACGATAAGACCGAAACCGGAGAAGAAGGAATAGTTCTTCCGGGAGCGTTTTTGATGGAGGCAATATCGCATGCACTTTATGCAGCTGCCGATAAGTCTCCGGGGAGGCCGGAACTTGAAGGAATATATCTTGAAGGCGAAAATGACAATTTGAACCTTGCGGCTACTGACGGCCATGTTATGTGTTGGGACCGGATCAATGCCGTTTCCGGTGTATCCGGATTAAAGCTGATTGTTCCAAAAACGGCGGCAAAGAAACTTACTTCAATGGGGATGGATGATGATATAACACTTTCATACGATGCAAACAGTGCCATTTTTAAGACTGATGCATACCTGATCCGCACCCGGATCCGCGATGGTAAATTTGTTCCGTATCAGAAAATGTTCGTGAATATGGAGAATTACGCAATAGTGAACCGGGAGGAACTCATAGGCGCTATGACCAGAGCGAAGATGTGTACGGATGAAAGCGTTCCTGCCGAGTTTGATATTGACGGAGAAGAAATCAATGTAATCCTTCAGGACAAAGTGACAGATTATCGCGAGAAAATTATGCTCAAGAGCCCGATCGATAAGCCGATCCGCATTGGATTTGATTCTCGTCTGGTACTGGAAACGATAAAGGCGTTTACCTGTGAGAATATAACTTTGAATTTTTCTTCGCCTTCGACTCCGATGATTGTTCAGGCGGAAGACTCTGATATGAAGGCCCTGGTCCTTCCTGTAAGATTGAGAGGTGCATCAAAATGAATAAGATAGACGAGAAAGTAAAAAAGCTTTTGGAATATGATTTGAAACCTACCCTGCGAGGTGGATGGAAAATCACAGAAGAAATGCGTATGTTGATACATGAAATAGCAGAGGAGTGTAACAGCTTAGAAGTAACGCAAAAAACAAATACGGATATACCGGAGTGGATCGAAGAGGCCGCTCCGGAGGAAATCTATATCCACATGCTCCAGAAGATAGTCTCCGCGCCGACAAGGATACATATGCTTTGCGTTCCGAGAATTTTGCTTCCCATTATAGACAGAAAGCTTAACAGCGAAAGTGACCGATTTCCCCATGTAGTTGGACAAGGAGCTGAAATTTATTGTAACGGAGAATGGAAAAGAGGGAAGATTTGTTGAGGGATACCGGTTCAAAGACGGGGTTGTAACAATAGAAACTCCTAAAGGAAAGCGGATATGGTGCGGCGAAGATCGAAAGGATCTATACCGGCCGGTGAAAGCGGAAGATTAGGTGCGAGGATGATGGCATGGAAGGCAAAGAACAAAGATTGTGGTTTCTTTTCCAGTTTCTCCATGAGGTCGAGGAAGAAATGTCGAAGGAAGAGCAAAAGCAGGTAATGATAGAGAAAGCCATAAATCTAAAGCTCATGTGCGATTATGTAGTAAGCTGCTCTTATCTCGACATTGTATTGATTATCTGCATGTTAAGGGATTACGTCCAGATGGTTGATGAAATAAGGACGGATGATATTCAATGGTCAGCATATTACCGAGATAAATTCCTTAAAATGGCAGATCGGCTTTCGGAACAGATCGAATATGACTATGATGCGGCGAAAGAGAGATGCCTGACGAAGAGGCGGAGAGAAGAAGACGCAGGAGATGTAGGCGAAGAAGCAATGGCACTGGCCCTTAAGTATGCAAAGGGAAAGAAAAAGAATGAAAGGGAGGGTGGACATGAAAAGACTGACACAGTGAATTGAAGAAGATAGGGCAATACCAAGAGTGGATATTCGACGCGGCGGATATGAAAAATGTGCAATGCAGCTTGCCAGGTACGAGGATACAGGACTTGAACCAGATGAGGTCATGGAACTGAAGGAGCGAGATACGGCGAAAGAGCCAACAAAAGTCTCGGATTCTGGAGTGAGGTATACGGACGATTATATTTGTCCGAATTGCGGAAAACACTTTATTGGAACTGGAATAGCAGAGTTTTGCTATCATTGTGGACAGCGATTGAAGTGGGAGGAGTTATGATGCTTACAGTAGGAGAATGGGTAGACAAAGTCCATGAGATCACAGACACACTTGAACATAAAGCTACGGAAAGCTGCGACGAATATATCAGAAAAGCGCAGTCATATCGAGATGGATATATTCAGGCATGCGAAGATTTTGGGCGGGAAATGAGACGCGCGATAAGCAAAGAACAGGGATAAGGAGGGGCAATGATGAGATTGATTGATGCGGATGAACTGATAAATGCAATAGAGAAGTCGAGAAACAATAATCCTCATAAAGATCGCTGTGCTATGAGAAAACACGACACAGAACATGCGCATTTTGCGAAAATGGTATCGGATCAGCCGACGGCGTTTGACAAGGAAAAAGTGATTGAAGCGCTGAAAGAGGAAGGATGCATTATCGACAATGATGCGGGGAATAGAGCAGTTGAAATTATCGAGAAGGGCGGGTGTAAATGACATGAAATATCCAGAGGAAATGTATTTAAATAGCGGGTTTTATGATGGGGACATGGATGACAGTGTAGAAAATCATAAAGAAAAAATAGTGAAATGCAGAAAAGACCATAAGTGTTCAGCGTGTCAGAATACAATAAAGAAAGGCGATCAAGCATTATACGAAAGCGGATTTATGGACGGAGCACCGGTAAGCTGCTATACATGCCTGAAATGCATAGAAGACTGGTTAGAAGAAAGTGGACAAATAGAGTCGGAGGACTAGAAATGAAGTGCAAGATAAATAATGCAGTGCAGTTGATTCGGAGTCAGGGAGAACAGATATTAAGAGGGGAGGAAGGAAAAAATGCCAGACAACATGGGAAAAAACGGGGAAGGATATCCGGATCCTACAGCCGGATCGGCATGGAGAAATATCCGAAAAGAAGAGAATCGGCGGGATGGAGAGAACAGCGGTGATCAGCAACCTTATTCCGATTATGAAACAGACTGCGGAGCTGGCAGGATTTGAGGTTGTCGGCCGGATTGTCCTAAAGGACAAGCATACTGGAAAAGAATACAGATAGGAGCGTGGTATTGTGAATGCAAGATATCCGAACTTGGAACTGCTTGAGTACAAAGCAAGAGTAGCATTATCTCAAGATGAAGAGTTTTTGAAGATCTTCGAAGAGAAGAAAAGGAACAATAAATATGCATATGCGGAAATAGATGCCGTAATGTTTCCACAAGTATGGGGGAGCACTTGTACTGGATTTGACGTTACTGAAGATGGAAGCCCTACGCTGGGTGGCTGCGCGATGACAAAAGAATACACAACGGTGCTTCATGAGCTTGCTACTGATACATACATCATATTTTTTGGCGAGAAGATATGCTACAAAGTGACAAATGCGAATGCGAAGTTCTTTGAGGATCTTCAAAAAAGACGCATGGCAAGTCTAAGTGAAGCGAAGCGGAGGTATTAGAGGATGACACGAGGAGAGACAACGAAGTTTCTTTCGGATTTAGCAGAGAAGCTTATAAATCCTCACAATGATCCAAGGATATATTGGGCTAGGGAGGTTACTTTTGACTATGCAACAACCCGTGCGGTAAGGGTGGACTACATGAAGTTCAAACCGGTAAATAATACTGTGAGCGGGATAGAAAAGGGAGATTTCTACTGCTACGAGGTCAAATCATCTGTAGAGGACTTTCACTCGAAGAATGGTCATAATTTCATAGGAGACTACAATTATTATGTTATGCCCTATGATGTTTTTGTAAAAATAAAGACAGAGATACCTTACAAAGTTGGAGTATATTGCCCGAGCGGAAATGAGTTGAAATCAGTTAAAAAAGCGGTGCGGGCAGACAGGGAGAGGCCGGTTTCCGAGATGCTTTTGATGATGTTTAGATCTGCAACGAGGGATAGGGTGAGAATGTGAGCGAAAGAAGGAGAAGAAATGTATACAGTATGTCAGAAATGCGGAAAGAAGTTAACGGATCCGGAAAGTATGCAAAGAGGATATGGACCGGAGTGCTGGTCGCAGATTAGTGGCATTTCTTCGGCCGATTCGGTCGGATCGGTGAACGAAGCTGAACTTCCAGGGCAAATGACTATATTTGACTTCCCTGATGCTATTCCAGATGGAGGTATGAATGGGTGAAATTGTATTATTCCCTACACACAAAGATTACTGTGGAAAGTGTGTGTATAACGATGGAAAAACTGGTGGATGCGCAAATGAAGAATACATAAAAAATTCGTACAAAGTGAATTGCGTATGGAAGTATTGTCCATACAGGAAGGAGAAAAGAGATGGAAGAAGAGAAGGATGTTAAGAAAATAGTGATACATTATGAGGATGGCACGGAAAAGGTTATTGATAAAGGCTTTTTCTGTAACATGAAAGAGGAAGATGGAAGCGCGGTATTAGAATTTACAATGTGTCATGTATCAGGAAGAGAGATAGAGCTGATCGTTGAGGGATGTCTGCAGCTTGGATTTAAGCTTGGGATGTTTGATGACAAGAAAGAGGAGGAGTGATTCTATGGAGGACCATTGCGTAGCATGTGGGGAAGTGATACCAGAGGGGCGCCAAGTGTGCCCGATCTGTAATCGGGAATATGAAGGGGTGCCAGCGCTGTCGAGAACGGATAATGAAACATTGATCTGCCCGGAGTGCGGCACCGTTCAGGCGTTAGATGACGCATTAAGGGGATCTGATATGCCGGCGGAGGAAAAGCAGGCATATAAAGCGGGGATCCTGAAGGCAATATACAAATAGTCGGAGGTAAAATAGACATGGATATGAATAATTGCGTTGAATTTGTGGCTCTCACGAAAGAAGAAGTGGAGGAAATGATCGCCAAAGCAGCCCTTGCAGGGGCGTCTGTCGCGGCCGAGACGCTGGAAAAGGCACATCAGAAAGAACAGAAAGAAATGAAAGACCGCAGATTGCACAACACAAGGCTGCTTCTTAGAAATTATAGGATGCTAAAGGAAAGCTGCTCAAAAGCAGTTTATCAGAAAGAGCATTCGGAAAAAACTACAGAAGAAGTCATAGAAGAACTTATGAGCATGAAGGCGAGCGATGGGGTAATTGTGAATTCAATCAAGGAGTCTGCAGAGCGGACGGGGATTATCATATCACATGTTGACCGGATGTTCGATGTTTACAGGATGTACTGCGGAAAGTATGGAGAGAAGGAGAAACGACAGTATAAAGTGATAAAATCAATGTATATGACAAAAGAAAAGTCGTCAGCTGCGGAACTTGCGAAAAAATTTAATGTAAGCAAGGTAACAATCTATGATGATATCAAGACTGCAGAGGAGAGACTTTCAGCATTATTTTTTGGAATTAACGGATTGCGTTTCTATTGATTTTATAAGGCTTAGACGCAAATAACGGATACCGTTAAGTTAAACTTGACTTAATAACGGAAAACGAGTATGATAGGGAAGTAAAATCTTATCATGAGCCATGAGCCACTGGGGTTGCCCGGTGGCTTTTTTCAGTTATTCTGGAGAGGAGGAAGAGTAAAAAAAGATGAGAGAATGCTCCTTTTAAAAAACAAAAGGAGATTTTACAATGAATGGGTTTGCGATTTTGGCAATCTATGCAGTGGTAATGATCACTGCAACACTAATATTTACCAAAAAGGAAAAAAACGTGGAAAGATTCTGCGTTGGAAGCCGTAAGGAAAATTGGATAATGTCTGCTTTGAGCATAGCAGCTACATGGATCTGGGCACCGGCACTGTTTGTATCTACGGAAAAATCGTATACGAATGGGTTTGTCGGCCTTTTTTGGTTTTTGATCCCGAATGTATTATGTCTGATCCTTTTCATACCATTTGCGAAAAGGATACGGAGGGAAATGCCAGAAGGAATTACGCTGTCTGGATACATGAGAGATAAGTACAAATCGGACGGAGTTAAGCGTGTATACCTCTTTCAGCTCATGGGCCTTTCGGTATTATCGACAGGAGTGCAATTATTGGCCGGAAGCCAGGTGCTAAGCGCGGCAACTGGAATGCCGTTCCAGTTGGTTACGGTTTTATTGGCTGTCATTGCTTTGTCTTACTCACTTTTTTCTGGAATAAAGGCTTCGATGCTGACGGACGCAATACAGATGGTTTTTATGCTGGCGGCAAGTACAGCATTCTTAATCATGGCAATTAGAGCGGGCGGAACATCCGGAATACTGGAAGGAATACACGGAATATCTGGAAATTATACGTCGTTTTGGTCGGAAGATGGTATAGAGGTGTTCCTCGCATTCGGACTACCGACTACAATCGGCCTGCTTTCCGGACCATTTGGAGATCAATCGTTCTGGCAGAGGGCATTTGCTGTAAAGAGCAATCGGATCGGCCGTGCGTTTTTTGTCGGAGCGATATTGTTCGGACTGGTACCGCTCTCCATGGGCATTATCGGATTTGCTGGAGCGGGAGCTGGTTACCAGGCGAAAGATCTTGGTGTCATCAACTTCGAACTGATTCAAGAGATGTTCCCAGCTTGGGCAGTACTGCCGTTCCTGTTCATGATTGTGTCTGGACTCTTGTCAACGGTAGACAGTAATTTATGTGCGGCATCATCGCTAGTGACAGATATGAGTGGTGGAAAGGAACTCAAAAAAACAAAGTGGGCTATGATTGCCCTGCTTGGAGTGGGTATTCTGATCGCCAATATACCGGGGATGACAGTCACGCACCTGTTCCTGTTTTATGGTACGCTGAGGGCGTCAACGCTGTTGCCGACTGTCATGACATTGAAGGGAGTAAAGTTTACGCCTAAAGGAATTCAGTACGGAGTTATCTCTGCTTTGGCCGTAGGGCTCCCTATTTTCGCCTACGGAACGGTTTTGAACAGTGGACCATATAAAACACTTGGAAGCCTTGCAACAGTGCTGCTGGGTGGAATTGTAGGGATGATAGTTACAAAGGCGGAGGTGCGGCATGGAAAGAGTGCTAGGTAAAAAGCAATCAATACAGAATGAAGACTGGCTAAAAGCCGGAAAGCGCATTGAAGAACTGGTTTCAAGAGAGGAACTGGATGAAAAGGTGCACTCAACCGTAGAGGAAATCCGGCAGATGACTGACGGGAAAAAAGCTGCATACGCATGGTCCGCCGGAAAGGATAGTCTCGTACTTGGAGAAATATGCCAGGAAAGCGGAGTTACTGATTGCATGATGGCAATTTGCAACCTAGAATACCCGGATTTCCTTAAATGGGTAGACCAGTACAAACCGAAAGGGCTTGAGATCATCAACACTGGGCAGGATCTTGAGTGGCTGTCGAAACATTTGAATATGCTGTTTCCGCAGGACAGTGCCACGGCCGCAAAATGGTTTTCAATCGTTCAGCACAGAGCACAGGCAAAATATTATAAGGTTCGTGAGCTGGATCTGATTCTGCTTGGTCGGCGCCGCGCAGACGGCAACTATTGCGGAAGACGATCAAACATCTATACCGACGGAAAAGGAGTTACAAGATATAGCCCTTTAGCCGCATGGAGCCATGAAGAGATATTGGCCTATATCCATTATCACAATGTGCGGATGCCGCCAATCTATAAGTGGAAGAAGGGATATTTGTGTGGCACACATCCATGGGCGGCAAGACAATGGACCGGATCCGTGGAAAATGGATGGCGCGAGGTATACGAAATAGATGAAAGCATTGTAAGGGAAGCGGCGAAAGTTATTGACAGTGCTGCTGATTTTCTCAAAGCACTTTAAGTGGATTATTTGCAGATAATCCCATTGCTCCTTCAAATCAAGAATTTGGAGGAAAACGCTATGAAACAATTAACCATGAAACTGAAAGATCTTGTTCGCCCAGAACGCAACATACGAATCCATACGGAAAAACAGTTGGAGGAGTTTGAAAGAAGCGTCAGGATGTTCGGACAGATCAGACCTATTGTGGTGGATGAAAACAACACAATTCTTGCCGGAAATGGATTGTACGAAACCCTCTTGCGAATGAATCGGGAGGATGCGTTGGTTTATAAGTATGAAGATCTGACAGAGGCACAGAAGAAAAAACTGATGATTGCTGACAACAAGATTTTCTCCCTCGGGATTGAGAACTTGGATACTTTGAATGAGTTTCTGGAAGAACTTAGTGGGGATCTGGATATCCCGGGATTTGATGAGGAAATTTTGAAGCAAATGGTAGCTGATGCTGACGAGATCACTGAGAAGATAGCGGAGTACGGTACGCTCGATGAGGATGAAGTACAAAAGATAAAAGAAGCGAACGAGAGAAGGGAGCAGCGCGAAGCGACAGGAAGCACCGCGCAATCTGAAACACCGACGTTTAGTGACGGCGATTCCGAAGGGAGCGACTCCGAGCCCGAACAGAAACCGGCCGAAACAGGGAGATTCGTTATTTGCCCGAAGTGTGGTGAGAAGATATGGCTGTAAAACGCTGCGAATCGAATATAGATGTGGTAAAAGCTGCTGAAATACGTATAAAAAATGTGTTCCGGAACGGACTTCCTGTATTCTTTTCTTTCAGCGGAGGAAAAGACAGCCTGTGCGTGGCACAACTCATTGTGAATCTCGCAAACCGCGGGGAAATAGACATAAGGCAGTTGACTGTCCAGTTCATAGACGAAGAGGCGATCTTCCCGTGCATGGAAGAGATGACGAAGAAGTGGAGACGAAAGTTTATGATGATGGGGGCGAAATTCGAATGGTTTTGCATAGAGGTAAAACATTTCAACTGCTTCAATGCCTTGTCGAATGATGAGACGTTTATATGCTGGGATTCAACAAAGCAAGACGTATGGGTAAGACGCCCGCCGGCATTTGCGATCAGGACGCACAAGCTACTTCGCCCGAGGATTGACGCATATCAGGACTTCCTTCCCAGGACTTGCGCATCGGGAATCACACTGGTAGGTATTCGTACGGCCGAATCATTGCAGCGATTACAGAACATCGCGGCAATGACACAGGCCGGAAAGACCATGACGAACAAAAGACAGGTATTCCCGATATATGACTGGACCAATAATGATGTATGGCTGTACTTAAAACAGGAGAAGGTTGATATACCGGAAATATACCTGTTCTTATGGCAGTCAGGAAGTTCAAAGCAACAACTTAGAGTGTCACAGTTCTTTTCTGTAGATACGGCCAGATCTCTGGTAAAGATGAATGAGTATTATCCGGATCTCATGGAACGGATTATACGCAGAGAACCAAATGCATATCTGGCGGCACTATACTGGGATAGCGAAATGTTTGGACGTAGTAGCAGGAAACGTAGGACGATGGAAGACGGTGCCAAGGAAAAGGATTACAAGAAGGAACTCATATATATGTTCTCGAACATGGATGTATTCTTTGATACACCTCATAAAAGGCATATTGCGGAGAGATATCGGAACTTTTTTCTTCAGGTATCAGCCATTGCCAAACAAGAGGACTTCAAGCACATATATGAAGGACTCATTTCCGGCGATCCCAAAATGAGAACGTTCCGCGCGCTGTATCATCGGATTTACGGGAAATACATATCTGAGGCAAAGAAAACGGAGGAAAGCAGACATGGAAAATAAATTGTTTGCCCCGTTGGGTACACTGCAATGGGTACCGCGGAGCATGTTAAAGCCAAACGATTACAACCCGAACAAAGTTTCGAAAGAAAATTTAAAGCTGCTCACACAGTCCATTCTTACCAATGGATGGACACTTCCGATTGTTGTAAGACCGGATTATACGATTATAGACGGATTCCACCGATGGACCGTAGCGGGAGAGGATCCGCTGATGTCTATGCTTGATGGAAAAGTGCCGATAGTGGTTGTTGAACATTTGGAACGATCTGAAGACATATATGGAACTGTAACTCACAACAGGGCGAGAGGTACCCATCTTTTGGAGCCTATGAAGGCTATTGTAAAAGAGCTGATGGGAGAAGGGAAGACCGTAGAAGAAATCGGGAAGCAGCTCGGTATGAAGCCAGAGGAGATTTTCCGGTTATCGGACTTCTCAAAAGAGGATTTCCTCAACATGATGACTAAGGGAGTCACGAGATTTTCAAAAGCAGAATATGTCACAAAAATCTGATGTTATTCTGTTATAGTGGATGTAGAACACTGACCGGCGGCGCGGAAGAAAAAGCTCGCCGGTCGTTTTATATCCGAAAAAAATACGATATGGGAGGTGATGGCGGTGCCGAGAGCAAGAAGCCCTGACAGCATAGAGGCGGAGAAGTTGTATAAATCTGGCATGGCTCTTGTTGATATTGCAAAGAAACTCGGCAAGCCAGAGGGAACCGTACGGAGATGGAAGTCAACCCAAAAATGGGATGAAAACGGTAAAAAAAAACAAGGCGAGCGTTCGCAAAAGAAAAGTGCTTCAGAAAAAGCGAGCGTTCGCAAAAGAGGTGGGCAGCCGGGGAACCAGAATTGCAAAGGAAAACAGAATGCGAAGGGGCATGGAGCTCCGAAGGGAACACAAAATGCCTTAAAGCATGGAGGATATTCCGCAGTCTATTGGGATACGCTCGATGAAGACGAAAAAGAGCTAATTGAGACGATGCCGCAAGATGAAGAAGAAATACTGATAAATCAGATTATGCTTTTTACAGTCAGGGAGCGTCGGATCATGCAAGCGATTAATAAATACCGCAACGCAAAGGGCGGAGTATATGTGGCAGGAGTCACAAAGTTTGAAGAAAAGAGAGTTTTCAAAGACGATGAAGAAAGAGAACTTTATGATAATCGGGTGCGAGAGAAGGTAGAAAAGGGAGACAGGCTTCCTGGTGAACATTATAGTCTGCAGACAATGACTGCCTCTACGGCAGACTTGGTAGCCCGTCTGGAAAAGGAGCTTACCTCCGTTCAGAGTCAAAAGACAAAAGCAGTTGATGCCTTGGCTAAGCTGCGGTTTGAGAAACAGAAAATTGCGGGAGAGTCGAAAGGCAACGAACTGGTGCGTACATGGGCGGAAAGTGTCGTGAAAGCAAGGAGGGAGAAGGATGGATAACAACATGGACTGGCTTAAAGACTTCCTCGATGAGAGCATTCCGCTATGGCGAAACGATCCAGTGATGTACTTCCGTGAGGTGCTGTCCTTTGAACCGGATGAATGGCAGGCGGAAGCCGCTGAAGATCTGGCACATAATCCAAAAGTCAGCATCAAATCCGGGCAGGGGGTTGGGAAAACCGGTCTGGAGGCTGCCGTGTTCCTTTGGTTTATTACTTGCTTTCCATATCCTCGCATAGTTGCTACAGCACCAACAAAGCAGCAGCTACATGACGTCCTGTGGTCCGAAATATCGAAATGGATGAGCAACTCTCCGTTGCTCTCACAGCTTCTAAAATGGACAAAGACCTATGTTTATATGGTCGGCAATGAAAAGCGTTGGTTTGGAGTTGCTAGGACTGCTACAAAGCCAGAAAACATGCAGGGATTCCACGAGGATAATATGCTGTTCATCGTTGATGAGGCATCTGGTGTGGCCGATCCGATCATGGAGGCTATTCTTGGTACACTCTCCGGAGAAAATAATAAGCTGCTCATGTGCGGAAACCCAACAAAAACCACTGGAACATTCTATGACAGCCATACGAGAGATAGAGCACTGTACAAATGCCATACAGTGAGTTCTGCGGAGAGCAAGCGAACAAATAAGGAGAACATAGAATCTTTGATCCGGAAGTATGGGTGGGATTCTAATGTGGTCCGTGTTCGTGTCCGTGGAGAATTTCCGAATCAGGAAGACGATGTGTTTATAGCATTGTCAACCATTGAGCAATGCGGAAGTCGCCTGTGGGAACTTCCAGAAGGAAGCCTATTGCCATACATTATTTTCGGCGTAGACGTTGCCAGGTTTGGCGATGATGAAACCGTAATATACAGAAATGCGCGCGGCAAGCTGAAGATCGCGGCGAATAGAAGAGGGCAGGACCTCATGAGAACAGTCGGCGATATTGTCCGTCAGTACAAGAAAGCAGTTAAAGAGTTCCCGGATTACCGAGGCAGAATCTATGTGAACATAGATGACACCGGCCTTGGCGGCGGCGTGACAGATCGATTACGGGAGGTTAAAAGGGAACAAAAGCTGAACAGGCTGTACGTTGTTCCTATTAACGCAGCTGAAAAGATCGAGACAGACACAAAAGCAGGGAAAGACGCTGCGGAGCATTACAATAATCTGACAACGCACATGTGGGCGACGTTGAAGGACCTCATGGAGAACAAAGAGGTTGAGATTGAGGAAGATCAGGAGACGTTTGCACAGCTTTCATCCAGAAAGTACTTCCTTGCGAGCAACGGAAAGCTGGAGGTTGAAAGCAAGAAAGAAATGAAAAAGCGAGGGTTGGACTCCCCGGACAGGGGTGATGCATTGGCATTATCCGTATACCTTGGAAAAATCAAGAAGTATACTGGAAGCGCACCGAATCAGGAAGACGCTGCCGGTCTTGGAAAGAGCAGCTATTGGAGAAACAAATAGGAGGTGGATATCTGTGGGCATAATGAAAAAGAAAGAGGCGTATGTCACAAAAGGAAATCGCCTGATAGAAGAAAAGAGACTGCCGGAAGCAACTGAAGCTGTGGTGGAAGGACTGAATTTTTACCAGAACAAGATTATAAAGGCTTTAAACGGGCATCCCGTTGCAGATACCGCATTGGTCGTTGTTGCACTGAAAAACACAGCTGATATGCTTGAAAAGCAGGAGCCGAATTGCCGGGGATTGGTCAAATGGCTCGACAAGACAACTACAAAACCGGAACTGCAGGTGCAGAGAAAGGTAGAAAAAACACGAAAACGATGAATGAAAGGAGGGGATATCCATGGCAGAAATCGGTCGCATAGGTCAGAAGCGATGGAATGGCGTATTTTATGAAGAATTTCTTTGTGATCTTCAGGGAATACGCGGAGTCGAGGTCTATCGGGAAATGTCAAACAACGATGATACAATCGGTGCCATCCTGTTTGCCATTAAGATGCTGATCCGTCATACAGTGTGGAACATAGAGCCCGGCGGAGATTCGGCAAAGGACCGTGAGGCTGCGGAGTTTGTTGAATCCTGTATGGATGACATGCAGAGCACATGGACGGATACAATTTCAGAAATCCTATCGTTTTTGGTCTATGGATGGAGCCTGCACGAGATCGTATATAAGCGGAGAATGGGTAAAACACGAAACCCGCGGACGAACAGTAAGTATTCTGATGGATTGATAGGATGGCAGAAGCTCCCGATACGCAGTCAGGACACTCTTTATAAATGGGAATATGATAAGCACGACAATCTGGTCGGTATGACGCAGATGCCGCCGCCGGATTATGGCTTTATTACAATCCCGATGAAAAAAGCGATGCTTTTTCGAACAGAGAGCGCAAAAGACAATCCGGAAGGGCGAAGCATACTGAGGAATGCGTACCGCCCGTGGTACTTCAAGCGGCGTATTCAGGAAATTGAGGCGATAGGTATTGAGCGGGATCTGGCAGGACTCCCGGTGTTTCATGTTCCAGACGGAACTGATATTTGGGATGATACTGATCCGGATATGGTGAAGATAAACGCTGCCCTCACGAAAATGGTGAAATCGGTCCGTCGCGATGAATACGAAGGACTCGTATTGCCTCATGGCTTTGAATTTGAATTGGTCAGCACCGGCGGAGCAAGACAGTTTGACACAAATGCGATCATCAACAGGTATGATACTAAAATAGCAATGACTGTACTTGCCGATTTTTTGATGCTTGGACACAATAAGGTTGGAAGTTTTGCACTCAGCTCCGATAAAACGGAGCTTTTTTCTGTTGCGATATCTTCATTTTTGGATGTTATATGCGAGACATTTAATAGCCAGAGCATACCGGCTCTTATTGATATCAACGGAGACCATTTCAACGGCATTACGGATTATCCGAAGATGACGCATGGAGAAATTGAGGATGTTGATATGAAGTCGGTAGGACAGCTTATTAAGGATATGGCAGGTATTGGAATTCTTATTCCGGACGATGGACTGGAAGACTATGTTCGCGAGATCGCTCATTTGCCAGAAAGGACTACAGACAGCAGAAGAGAGGATCCCGTAAGGACAAAACAGCAGAACCAGAACCAACCGCCAGAGAGTGATCCGGAAGAGCAGGAAGAAATAGATGATGATCAGGATGAGAAAAATGCCAAAGCGGCAAAACGAAGGCTTGGAAGGGAGCGGTAGCGCATGTATATCTTCAAAAAGCCCAAACCTTTAGGAAAAACGAAGAAGAGAAGCAAAGAAAACCTGCGCCTGCTCAATATGTTGAACCGATATATTACAGATACAGCGGCCGTGCCGGTATCTATCCTCACGAGATTTTGGGCGGATCAGGCTGCGGCGATCACATATAAGGAAATACGGCAGTTGATAGAGGACGACGAAATTTCCGAAGAAGATCTTGAGAATTGGTCCAAAGATTATTCTTCGTTTGTTTCCGATACGCTGGAACCTTTGTGGATTGAAGCTATAATTGCCGGGCAACTAAGTGACGCTATAGTGGATGAAGTCCGAGATAAAGGGTTTGAATTCGATGCGACTGATGCTGGTATAAGGAATTGGATCAAGGACAGAGGAAGCGAATTCGTGACAAACGCCGTGGAGGAGCAGAAGAAAGCTATACAGCGACTCACGATGAAGGCTGTTCGCGAAGATTTAACACCGAACGAATTGGCGAGAGTCATTAGACCATGTATCGGTCTTACAGAGAGGCAGGCACAGGCTAATCTAAAATATTATAACCACATCAAGGAACAGATGCGCAAAGAACATCCCCGGATGAAAGAGGAAACTATCGTCAGGAGAGCTAGGGATAAGGCTTTGAAATATGCTGAAAAGCAGCATCGATACCGCGCTGAAACAATTGCGCAGACAGAACTTGCCGAGGCGTACAATGCAGGCGCCCATCATGGGATCAAACAAGCACAAGAGAAAGGATATATAGGGCATGTGAGAAAAGTATGGGTGACAGCCAGACAGGATAATGTATGCAAGTTCTGTGAAGCGGTGGAAGGAGTCAGCAAAGAGATGGACGAATATTTCGACGTTGGAAAGTGCGGATTGAAACTTATACCGCCGGCGCATCCAAGGTGCAGATGTGTTGTTAAGTATGTAGAGGTTAAGGAGGATCAGTAATGGAAAGTCTATATGACATTTTGGGAATCCACAAAAATTCTGGAAAAAGAACAGTGAGTGTGGATAACTCTTGCGAAAAAGAGCCCTCTGTGTTGAAAGGTCGGTTTAAGATACAGAAATCAGACAATGATAAGCATCTGGCATTCGGGTGGGCGTCCATCGCTATCGATGAGGATGGAGAGCAGCTTGTAGATTGGCAGGAAGACATGATCGATCCGGAAGATCTTGAAAACGCAGCATACACCTTTGTCCGCATGTATCGAGAAGGTGGAGAAATGCATGAACGTGGGGATTGCGCCGTTTTGATAGAGAGCGTGGTGTTCACGGAAGAGAAGATGGAGGCGATGGGGATCCCTGTTGGAACCATCCCTGTTGGTTGGTGGATTGGCTTTCTGGTTACGGACGAGGATGTTTGGGAGAAGGTCAAAGACGGAACGTATACTATGTTTTCAATCGAGGGTGAAGCTGAAAGAGTTGAGGTTGATGAAGATGGGGATTCTGATTAACATAGGAATTTTCTTTCTCGGAGCATCAGTTGGATGCGTTTTAACCTGTTTGGTTGTAGCCGGGAGAGGCGAATAATGGTAATTCAGAAAGCGGGCAATCCCGCTTTTTGTTTTATAAAAAAACGATGGAAGGAGGTAAAAAAATTGGCAACAAAACTTAAAAACTTGCACATCCGAAAGGTTGATTTCGTAGACGAGGGAGCTAACCAGCGGGCAGATATCAAGATCGCAAAGAAAAAAGATGCCGATCACGAAACAGATATTCCTGTCCGTGAGTCCACCATGAAGAGATTTCTGCGGGCGATAGGTAAGGCTGTTGGCATTACCGATGACTGCCTTGATGCTTTGGAGGATGTGCAGAAAGGAAACTCGCAGACATTTGGTGAAAAGATGACGGAGGTAAAACGTCAAAAAGTAGCCGATGAAATGTGGAGCATCTGCTATGCACTGCAGTCGTCACTACAATCAATTCTGTATGACGAGGATCTTGACGGAACCACAGCGCAATCCATGATGGAAAAAAGCGTTTCGGAGTTCGACGAGATCATCGGTGAAGCGATCAGCAGTTGGTCCGCAGGCAAAGTCAGCGGGATCAAAAAGGAGATCGGCAAAGAAGATGTCGAATCTCTGAAAAAGTTTAGAGATCATCTGAACGAAAATATTGAAAAGGCAATGAGCCGTGAGAAAGGAGAAACTGAAGAAATGGCAAAAATCGACAAATCTAAAATGTCCCCGGAAGACAGGGCTGCTTACGAAGATATCCTGAAGAAATATGGTGTCGAAGAAGAGGAAGAATCTGTTGTGAAGTCCACTGTGAAGCCTGGAGACAATAAAGAAGGCAAGGAAGAAGAGGAGGATCTTGACAAGGGCTGTGGAAAACAGACAACTAAAAAATCTATTTCCGGACAGGTTGAACCGGAAGAAGATATTTACAAAGGGCTGCATCCGGCGGTTAAAGCAGAGATCGAAGCTCTTAGAAAATACCGTGAGACGGCAGAAAACAGAGAATTCATGGAGGTAGCAAAGAAATACGAGGTTATCGGAAAGAAAGCGGAAGAACTGGCACCTGTCCTGAAGAGTCTGAAAGCAGCCGGCGGAACTGCATACGACGATATGATTTCTACTCTGGATTCCATGGTTGCTATGGCGGATAATTCCGGGATCTTTTCAGAGATCGGAAAATCCGGACGCGGAAGCCATTCTGCTGTCGCAAAGGGGAAAACAGAGGCACAGGTAGAAAATATTGCAAAGGGATATATGGAAAAAGATCCCGGAATGAGCTACACGGATGCAGTGGCTAAAGCGTGGGAGAGCAACCCTGAATTACTGGCTTCTTATGACGAAGAGGCAGGGTTTTAAGGAAGGAGGAATTACTCATGGGAAAAAATTTTAACGGAACACAGATCAATAATTCTGCAACGATTTCCGAAAAGGCAGGCGCTGAAATTGCCGACTGCAGGAACAGAATCCTGAAATATGACGGAAATGGAGACGTGGTGCTTGCAACGGCGGGGACAGACATTCCGGTTGGCGTTGCCATTATTGAAGCCGGATATAACGACATTTCCGGAAATGAGTCCGGTAAAGTAGCGATTGGGGATGACGTAGATATCCTGGTTAAGGATATTGGATATGTACTTGCCGGAGCTGCAATTACTAAAGGGAAGGAAATTACGGCGGGAGCAGATGGTCTTGCGGCTGTTGCTGTTGCCGGGGATTATGTTCTTGGTATTGCACTTACCAGCGCAGAAGCAAATGAATACTGCCGTATCCAGATTTCCAAATATCAGAAAGCGGCTGCGAGTGAATAAGTAGAGGAGGAATAAGACATGAGAAATACAGCAAAAGGTATTGCGGCAGAAATTGCAAAAGGGGCATTTAGACCGCATACAGCACTTACCAACATGGCACTGGCATATTACCAGAACCCTGCGAATTACTTCGCAAAATCTCTGTTCCCGATTTGTCCTGTGGATTTATCATCTGATAATTACTATATTTTCGACAAGGACGATCTTCTTAGAGATAGCTGGCAGAGAAAGCCGGCGTACGGCAAGGTTGATCCGGCGGTTGTGTCTGAGCACACAGATACTTACAACTGCAAGGTGGATCAGATGATCATGGGGATTGACCAGATCCGCCAGACAGATCTTCAGCGCCGTCAGGGACCGGCAACGAGAGATCCGAGGGTGCAGAGAACCAAAACAATTGCAGAGCAGGCAAACATCCATCAGGATGTACAGTTTGCTGGAAGCTTCTTCAAGTCAGGTGTGTGGTCCAATGAATATACCGGTGTTGATTCGACGAGTGTATCCGGGAAACAGTTCATCAAGTTCAGCAATGACAACTCTGATCCGGTTAAGTTCTTTGATGAAAAAGCAACAGAGATGCAGGAAATGACCGGACGCAGACCGAATCGCATTGGTCTGGGAGCAAACGTGTTTACGACACTGAAGAACCATCCGGGAATCCTTGAAAGAGTGAAATATGGAGGATCAACTGTAAATCCGGCAAGTGTAACCCTGAACGTTCTTTCTCAGCTCTTTAGCATGGAAAGAGTTGTTGTTATGCAGTCCATCATGAACAAGGCGGCTATGGGCGCTTCTCCAGACATGGGCTTTATCGGAGATCCGAATGCAATTCTGCTTTGCTACGCCACAAATAACCCGTCCATTGACGAGCCTTCCGCCGGCTATATCTTCACATGGGATATGCTCGGAGACGGGCAGCTCCTTCCAGTGTTGAACTATCTGGGAGACAATGGTACGCATTCAGAATTCGTAGAGGGGCTCATGGCAAGCGATATGAAGAAAACCGCAGATGATCTCGGTATGTTCTTTGCTGATGCTGTTTAAGGAGGGATCTTATGAAGCTGATAGCGAAAAAACCCTGCTCGTTTAACGGGCAGACATTTTACATCGGCGATGAAATTCCTTCCGCTTTTGTTATCAATCCAAAAGCGCAGGAAAAACTTGGAACGATCGCAATTGTTTCCCCGGGAGATACTCCGGGAGCAGATCTCTCTGATATTACGGCCGAGGTTGGCCAGGTTGAGTTTGGGGTTCCGATTCAGCAGAAGGATGGCACCATGACATTATATCTGAATGAAGAACAGATCTGCAGAGCAGTAGAAGTAATGCAGATGACAGCATCGGAAGCGAAAGAGGCAATCAAGGGAATTGCGGAAGAAAAAATCCTGATCCTGCTTAATGCCTGCGATTCCAGAAAGGCTATTAAAGAAGCTACGGAAGCTGCCGCTGCCGAACTCAATCCCGAAGAAGATGTGCAGGAGGAAAGCGCAGGTGATGAATAATGGCTGGTGCATACAGTTATGATCCTGGAAAATTATCTGAACGCGGGAAAGATCTTATGCGTTTTGAACTTGGAGATACGATGGTAGAGGGCAAGGAAAAAACTTGCGCCCTTACTGACGAAGAATATACTGCCATACTCGAAATGAATAAGTCGTGGAAACGTGCAAAATTAGCCTGTTTAGAAGCTATTTTCAGACGCTTTTCCTATGAGGTCGATACACAGACAGGCCCGTTATCGTTACAATTCGGAAATAGGGCAAAGCTGTGGCAGGAAGAATATGAGAAGCTCAAAGCATCAGTATCTCAGAACTGCCTTTCCGCTGCGGCTATCTCGGCTCAAGGGAACGAAAGTAAAAAGCCGTATTTCTATACCGGTATGATGTCCACAGAGAGAGAAGGTGGATGATGTGCTTATGTATCTTCGGCCGGGAAATCTTTTTAAAGAGTTTCTGGTAAAAAGAAAAGAGTCTGACATATCAAACATCGGGCTCCCCGTTTCTGGATATAAGGATACCGGGATTCTTGTCAATGGTGTTTTGGCCGAGGCGAGTACTGATGACCGCGAGAAAACCAAACATATGTGGGATCAGGATCAGCACTCTCTTACCCACACTATTGTAAGCTGGACAGAACCGGCCGCAAAAAAGGGCGATGTTCTTTCGTTGGAAAGCCGGTATTTCCTTATTCTTGCGATAGATGATGCCGGATCTCTGGGTGTGGCCACAATCTATTATGCAGAGGAAAGGAATGATTTGAGATGACACCAGGAGGCGCATCAGAAGCAATCCGCCAAGCTGTTCGCGAGGCGGTAAGGGAAGTAAACCAAAAGACAATGTCTAAGGCGTTTCGCGTTTCAAATGCCATGCGAAACAGTGCGATAGAAGTTCTTACGAATCCGAGCCCATCATCACCGGGAAACCCTCCCGGTGTGAGGACCGGATTCCTGCGGCGAGCATGGAAGACCGGAGTGCGGATGAATGGAGGAAATTCGAACTCCAGCATATCAATTACGGCATATGCAGACTCTAAGGCTTCTTATGCCGGATATCTGGAAGACGGAACTAAAAAGATGGCGGCGCGACCATTTGTAGATCCCATTTTGGATGATGTGGAACCAGAGGTTGATTTGATTTTTTCTGATTTTTAGGAGGGTTATATGCTGATTATTAGAAATCCGACCAATGTATTCGATACAGAAGAAATACAACGCGGAACTTTGATCTATGCAAAGCATAAAAGCTGGAGCAATGGAGAGCGAGGGTTCGTAGTTTCTGTTACGGGAAACAAAGCTACGGTGCAATATCCGCCGCAGATCGGGAATGTCACGAACCATTTTTTTATTTATGCAGATGAAGTAGCGAACGGAGACTGGGAAATCCGATATAGCAATGATATGCAGACGATCATAAAGTATCCGGAGGAAGGAGCAGGAGATGAAACTGATAAGTCTGATTTATAAAAGATTGTTGGATTCGGATAAGCTAAAGTCGTTATGCGCGACTTATGCAGGAAAGCCTGCCATATTCAATACCGAAGCCCCGGATGATAAGCAGGAAGGATGGGAAGGGAAAAGCCAGTACCCACGTATCAATTTCACATGCGATATGCAGGCGAATGAGGAAAGAGCCAGCGTAGGTACTCTAAATATTGTTGCGTATACAGAAAGCACCTCTCTGGTCATTTTAGAGATCGAGGCGGCTATTAAAGAGTGCTTCAGGGATGTCCTGCTTTATCCGGATGATGGCGGACCGTACAGTTTTGCGTGGGCAAGAACGGATCCATTCCTGCTTGAAGGAAATGTGATCGGGCAGGAGATATCCATAGACATGATGGAATATTCGCCGCAGGAGACAACGGATCCCGATCCTGTTGTTGCATTGAACCAATATATCAAAGAGTTATATCCGGATGCTGTAGTCATCGGCGTGGACCGTCTGGGAGAGATCACAGATACATCCGAAAAACCGGTATTTTACTGCCGGTTGACCGCGCTGAACAAAGTGAACGGAAATAATATGAATACTGTGGCGTGGATGGACTGTAGGATTGCGGTCCATCTTTTATGCCCGGATAAATCCCAAAATATCAAAATGATTGCGGCTGTAGCACAAAGGATCGCTGTGGATGAAAGAATAATCTTATTGGATCGCTCACCGATGAATATATCCGAGGTTCAGTTAGACCGTCAGGCTGATTACCTGAAATCAGGACAATTATATGTGACGGGAAGATACGGAGTGCTGAAATACAAGGCGAAAGAACACGCAATTATGAAAAATGTAATTTTAAGCAAGGAGGAGTAAACATCATGGCAGAAGCAAAAACAACCGGTGCCAATACTTCGCAGAAAGAAAAGGCATCGAAGAAAACTGTTGATCCGGTGTACAGCGCAGAAGAGCTTTCTAATGCCGCTGACCGGTTTGGAACACGTAAGGAGTGTGTAGCTGCAGCTCTGAAATACTACGGTAAAGACAGAGCTACAGTAAAAGAAGCAAAAGAGCTTATTAACAAATTTTTGAGCAAGGAGGTCAAGTGATGGCAGGAACATTTATTGTCGGCGAAACAAAGATTCGCCCTGGAACATATTTTAACATCCAGAAAGTCGGAGAAAACCAGATCGTAGGTGCCTCGGATGGAGTGGTAGCCGTTTTCTTCAAATCTGATTTCGGACCGCTCGCGGAGGCGGTAGAGATCACACCGGAGGAAGGATACGAGAAGCTGTACGGAACTGCAGGCTCAACTAACGCAATCCGTGAAGTGATCAGAGCTGGCGCAACGAAATGCGTTTGCGTACGTGTCGGGAAAGGCGGAACTGCAGCTACGGTTACCCTTGATAAGGATGGAGAAACGGAAGCTTTAAAGATCACGGCGAAGTATCCGGGCGCCAAAGATTTTGCGGTCACCGTAAGAGAAAAGCTGTCCGATTCATCCCTGAAAGAATGTGTTATCTATTCTGGGGCAAAAGAATTTGAGAAGATTGAATTTGCGGCCGGCGATGATGAAGTAAAGGCGCTGAACGACGCGTTTGTAAACTCCAAGTGCTTTACGTCCGAGATCTTAGCAAGTGCGACAGGTGTTCTTGCAGATGTGAGTGAAGAGGCATTTACTCCGGGAACAGATCCTACGGCAAGTAATGCGGAATACAGTGAGGCGTTTGTGGCGGCAGAGGCGTATCGGTTCAATGTGGCATGCGTTGATACGGAAGAAACTGCCGTACATCAGTTGCTTGCTTCGTTTATTGATCGGATTTTCGATGCAGGACAGCTTGCAATGGCGGTTGTAGCTGAGAAGAAAACGGTCGCGCTTACGGACCGTATGGCACATGCGGCTGCGTTCAACAGCGAGAAGATGCATTATGTGGTCAACGCATCTGCTGAAATCTCTGGAGAGGCTGTAGAGGGATACCTCGTAGCGGCAAGGATCGCAGGAATGATTGCTGCGTGTGCATCCAATAAGTCTCTTACCCACACGGTTGTGGAAGGGTACACTAAACTCAACGATGCCCTTACTCCGACAGACATCTCTACGGCAGAGCAGAAAGGATGCATCGTTCTCAGCACGAACACGAGCGGGCAGATCTGGATCGACAGCGCAATCAATACGCTGGTAAGCCCGGCGGATAATCAGGATGACGGATGGAAAAAGATCCGAAGAACAAAAACGAGATATGAACTGATTACCCGCTGCAATGACCAGGCTGACGCTCTGATCGGAAAGGTGGATAACGATGTAAACGGCCGCGCTACGGTTGTTAGTCAGCTGCAGGGCGTCATCAATGCGATGATCAACGAAGGCAAGCTTGTATCTGGTACCGCATCCGAGAATACCACGTATCAGTCCGATGGCGATTATGCATACATGGACATCCAGGTGATCGACAAGGATTCCATTGAGCATCTGTATCTGACATATAAATTCCAGTTCTCAAGCAGAACGACTGAATAAAGGAGGGAAACTAAATGGCTATTAACGAAAGAGCATCATCTGATGCGCGCCATGCTCGTACTGGCAAAGATGCCGGGCTCTACAATGGAACCGGCGATCTTCTGGCGTCTATGGAGTCTTTTCAGGCGAAGGCTACGTACAACAACGTAAAGTATAAACCTATGGGAGATCCGCAGGAGCATGAAACCAGTGACTCTTACGGGATCACGATCACCGTCACGGAAATTGTAATCGAAGATATTGATATGTTCCGCGAACTGATGGCGTCTATGAAGTCCGGAACAACACCGCAGTTCGTGTTCCAGGGCGTTCTCCAGGGACTTAACGGTTCCGAAGAGCGTGTTGTATACAGAGAATGTATCCCATCTGGAGACATTGATCTCCAGAATGTTGCGAATGGAGACGTTATCAAACGTAACTGGAACTTCTTTGTCAATGGAAAACCGGATCTCCAGAAGGAACTCACAATCTAAACTGATAAATTTGATGAAGGGCGGCCCTGCGGCCACCCTTCGGCATTTTAAGGAGGATATGCAATGGCAAGTTTAGCAAAAACAGCAGGAAATAGGGAAAATTCGCAGGAAATTCGAGAGGAAGAATTTTCCGAAAAAGAAACGCAGGGGCAGCTTCTTACGGTGGAGAGTGACTTTATCGCTGGAATGCTCGCGGCGGCCGCTTATAAGACGGACGAAATTGTACAGTTCGATATTGTACGCGGCGGAAAGCTCTATTTTTCGTTCAGAATCCATGCTCTCGGAGAAGAGGAAGCAAACAAGTGCCGCAAGAAGTATACAAAGTATGTTCGGAATAAGCAGATCGGAATCAAGTTCGCCGAAGAAACGGACAATGCAAAATTCCGTTCCTCACTGATCTACCATGCAACAGTTGAAGAGGATCGAACAAAGCTTTGGGACAATCAGCAGGCGTGGGATGGACTTAGAAAGCAGGGAGTTCTTGTCGTGACTGCACTTGATGTTATCGAGGCGGTTCTTCTGGGCGGAGAAAAAGACAAGGTCATCGACGAGATCAACAAGCTGAGCGGATTTGACTCCGAAAATCTGGAAGAGGTTGAAAACAAGATGGAGGAAACAGCAAAAAACTGATCCGGGCAGGAGGGAAAACCACCCTCTTGCATCAGATTTTTCAGCGGTTAGGCATAACTCCGGATGAAGTATATGCAAAGCCTGCTGGCGTGCGGGCGTTTATGTTCGCGTCCATGAGAATACGTCTGGAAGATGACGAGAAAGGAGGAAGAACGGGTGGCGACTAAGGTTATAAAAATCGAGATCCCTATAGAGACGAAAGACAATACCGGCCAGGTTGTCGATAGTATATCCGAAAAGATGGAAGGCCTTGATTCGGCAGCGAAAAAGGCGCAAAAGAGCATGGAAAATACCGTGAATAGCGCTAATAAGGCCGCAAGGGGATTCGAAAACGCATCCAAGAGCGTTTCTGGCTTTGAAAAATCTGTTGGAAGTGGTTTTGACAACGCTTCTAAAAAGGCTTCTGGCTTTGAAAAGTCTGTAAACCAGACGCAGAAATCGCTTCTTGCAATGCTGAAAGAGAAGTATCAGATCCTACTTGAGGCGAAGGACCGGATAACACCGACAGTAAAGCAGGCGATAACCTATGTAAAAAGCCTGACGTCAAAAGCGTGGAAGGTTACGCTTAAAGCTGTGGATCTCGTGACATCCCCTGTCAGGCGAGTGTTCGGGCTACTGCAAAGTCCGCTTGTCGCTGCCGGTGTCACTATATCAGCAGGCGCCGGTATTGCGGATACGGTTCAGACGTACGCTGATTTTGAGGCGGCTATGTCTGAGGTAAAAGCGATATCAGGTGCCACGAGCGAAGAATTTGCGCAGTTGACTGACAAAGCAAACCAGATGGGTGCTGTTACGAAGTTTACGGCTTCTGAATCAGCAGAGGCGTTTAAGTACATGGCGCAGGCAGGCTGGGATGCAAAAGAAATGATGGACGGTATCGAAGGGCTCATGTCATTAGCAGCAGCTTCCGGAGAAGATCTGGGAACTACATCAGATATCGTAACAGATGCCCTTACGGCGTTCGGAATGTCGGCGAAAGAAAGCGGAAGATTTGCAGACGTCATGGCCATGGCAGCAAATGCAACGAATACTGATGTTGCCAAAATGGGTGACACGTTTAAGTATGTTGCACCGGTTGCCGGCGCCCTGGGATACAGCATAGAAGATACTGCGGTGGCTATCGGCCTTATGGCTAATAATGGCATTAAGGCATCTCAGGCAGGAACGAGCTTGAGAAGCCTTCTCACAAACCTTACACATCCTGTAGGTCAGGCTGAGGATGCCATTAACGACCTCGGTATCAGCATAACAAATGCGGATGGATCGGTTAAGCCGTTATCCCAGACATTGCAGGAATTGAGATCAAAATTCGGTGCCTTATCCGAAGCAGAGAGGGCACAGTATGCTGCGATGCTGGCCGGACAGGAAGGAATGAGTGGTCTCTTGGCAATCGTAAATGCCTCCGATCAGGACTTCGCAGATCTTACAGAGCAGATCAATAACAGTTCTGGAGCTGCACAGGAGATGGCTGATATCATGATGGATAATCTTGCTGGAAAATTTGAACTGTTCACGGGAGCCCTTGACTCCATGAAAATGTCTCTCGGAGAAAGGTTCAAGCCATATCTCATGGATGCGTTAGAGTGGCTGACGGATAAAGTACCAGATGTGGAAAACGCATTACTAACCGCCATGAACTCCTTTGATCGCTTCGTTGATGAAACGAAATCAAAAATAGCTGAGTTTACAGCTACGGATGAATGGGAAAATGCTGATCTGTTTGGGAAAATCGAAATAGCATGGGATGAACTTGTGGCGGAGCCGTTTTCAGATTGGTGGAATGGATCCGGAAAACTGAAAGTAGCTGGTGTTGCAAGAGATATAGGCACCGGAATCGGAAGTGCGATTTCTGCTGGTATTTTGGCATTGATGGGGATTGACGTATCGTCAGTGATTGATGAAGGAAGCAGCATTGGCCGTCAGTTCGCAGAAGGGTTTTCGGAAGGCATGAGTGGCGTGGATGTATCAGCAGCTCTTGGTACAATGGTAAGCGGAGCGTTTTCGAGTGCCGGAAAACTTCTTCCTGGAGGGACAGCTCCGGATATTGGTTCTCTCTTGTCTGCGGCGGCAATAGCAAAGATCGCGGGACCGTTGATGAGCTTTGGATCTGGAGCATTCAAAGTAGGAAAGGGCGTATATAAAAGTGCTACAGGAGGAGTTCTTAAAAAAATAATTGGCTCTGCATCCGTTGCAGATGAATTAGCGGGCATTGGAACAATGACTGGAACAGGACTGGCAGGTGGCCTTGCCAAGATAGGAGCAAATTTAGGAGGTGCTAGTATTGCTTCCACAGGAACGGGATTAGCGCTTGCCGGAGGCGGTGCTGTTGCCGGCGGACTAATTGGAGGAGCTGCACTAATAAGCAGTGGCTTCGATGCTTATGATGCATACAAGGCATACAAAAAAGGCGATACAGAGAAAGCAAAATCGTCTGCCACATCCGCTGGACTAACAGCAGGCGGTGCACTTACTGGAGCAGCTATAGGAACTGCGATTCTTCCAGGTGTTGGAACACTAATTGGCGCTGGTGTCGGAGGTCTTGCTGGATGGTTTGGTGGAAATAAGGTAAAAGAGGATTATGAGGAAGCTGCGGCAGCGGCTGAAAACCTTGAGCAAAAAAGCAAATATGCTCTCGAAGGTGCAAAATTCGACAGCAAAGAGCTCAAAGAAGCTTTTGATGATACGAATGTATCTGCTGAACAGTTTGGCGCTATGATGCAGGAAGCAACCTCGAATAAGATAAGGGATGCCTTTGGCGATATAAAGCTTACCATGCAGGAAATTGAAGAAGCGGCAAAGCAAATTGTTTTTGCTGATCAAGCGGATGCACTTGACAAATTTTCAACCGCGGCAGAAACGGCAGATAGCTCGCTTACATCTTTGCAGAGTTCAGTTCAAACGATGGATAAGTTGAACTGGAAGGCTTCGTTAGGAATGAAGTTTGATGAAGGTGATATATCGGAATATATATCGGCGGTTGATTCCATGATTGAGAGCTCGAAACAGTATCTTGAAGATAAGCATTATGAGGCAACTGCGGCAATAAATCTTTTGATAGAGCCGGGAAATGATGTAGACATGATATCTGGATTGAACCAAATGTATTCGGATCTGCAGTCTAAGATTGAGAGTATTGGGAGGGATCTGAAAGCGAAGGTAAATGTCGCACTCGAAGATGGAGTAATCACGCTTGATGAACAAGCAGAGATTACAAATTTACAGAATCAGATTACGGAAATTACGAACCAAATAAGCCAGGCAGAAACGGAAGCAAGTTTCCAGAGTTTGAAGATTAAATATTCCGGTGCTTCACTTGATGCTGATTCCTTTGCTTCTCTGGTAACAGAAATACAGGCGAATGTGCAGGAGGCTATATCACAGTATGATGAAGGTTTGGAAGTTTCACTAACAAATCTGAATTTGCAGCTAGATGATGCAAAAGCAAAGCTGGATGCAGGAGAAATAACAATTGACAATTATGATGAAATTAAAACATCAATTCAGAATCAAATAGATGCATTAGGAGAAGATTATCAAGCGAAAATCACCGACTTGTCCGTACGTGTGGAAAGTTTCGAACTGCAGTCAATAGCGGATGCGTTTGGTAGTGAGTTGGACGGAATCCTTCCGGATCTGGAAGGAACGGTAGCTGAACGACTTGGAACTGCCATGCACAATGCAATGGCTAATGGAGTGGATGTAGAAAATTGGGATGTGTCAACAGCATCCGAATGGTTGGATCTTGATGGGCTGTCTGCTGAGACACAATCTGCGATTACAGAAATGATGAGCCAAGTTGCCGCATCCATGCCGGAACAAATGACATCTGCGCTTGAAGGTAGCGGAGCGAATTTGAGCGAGAGCGTAAACAATATGGTAAAATCCGGCATTGAAAATTCGGATTTCTCTGAAACAGGATCAATTCTAACACAGAAAATAGGAGAATCCATGTCTGCTGTAGATATGTCAGAATCTGGAGCTGGATTACAAGAAGGGTTGCAAAACTCACTCACATCATCCATTGAAAATATAGATCTGACAGAAGCTGGGGCTTCTCTAAATGCCAAGCTTGGAGAATCAATATCGGCGGTTGATATGTCGGAATCGGGGGCAGGTCTACAGGAAGGCTTACAGAATTCATTGAATGCAGCTTTGGAAGGAGTAGATTTTACACAGGGAGCGCAAACAATCAACACAAATATTATGACTGCTCTGTCATCTGCAGAGAATGTCGATATGACCGGGTTTGTTACTGCTCTGCAGAGTAGTATAACCTCTTCCGTAGAGGGAATTGAGTATTCTGGGGTTACTTCGGCGGTTGGTACGGGAATATCTAATGCCATAACAGCAACCATGAGCACGATACAGGGCTCTATAACAAACCTGTATAATTCCGTTGGTGCGGCAATTAACAGTGCGTTTTCAGCAGGATTTTCGACCACGACGACCGTTACGATTACGGCGAATTATAAACTGGCAAACCCATCTGCAACGATCAGTTTTAGCGGTGGCGGAACTGGAACGGCAACGGTCAGCGGAAGTATTTCAAGCCATGCAAATGGTGGTTTCGCTTATGGCCCAGAGCTTACATGGTGGGGCGAGGACGGACCGGAAGTAATCATTCCGCTTGGAAGCAAACGGCGACAAAGAGGACTGGAGTTGTGGGCGCAAGCCGGAGAAATGCTCGGAGTAGGAAAGAACGCTGACGGCGGCTTTATCGGCGCCGGAACGTCTTCCAATAAAAATATATGGGAGAATACAGAAAGCCTCACAGAGCCAATATCAGAAAGCGACAGAGGCACCTCTGATGTTTCAAGCGTCATTGAAAGTGAGAAAAACTCGGATACAAAAGAAGTCAACCTTAGCGTGACTGTAAATCCGCAGTTCGTGATTTCGTCAACTGGTCAGAGGGAAGATGATATCCTGCAAATTATCAAAATGCATATGAAAGAACTGGCAGATGACCTCGGCGGCGAGCTTGCTGATCGCCTGGGCGAGGTGTTCTCAAACATGCCGGTGAGTAGTTAAGGGAGGCGCTTTATGGATGTTATTTTAACCGAAGTTGAAAACGGTAAAAGCAAATTTATCTTTCCAAGCCTCCCAGAGGAGGTAAAGGGAACAAACCGGACCAATTATCAGTCTTACGATATTCTGTCCTATGGCGAGGTAAAAATCCCAAAGGGGATGAAGCTTACAGAGATTTCATTCGATGGAATATTTTTCGGAGCAGCGAAAAGGAATGAGTCCATTGTAAAACAATGGATTAAGCCGGCAGAGTGCGAAAAAATTCTGAAAAACTGGCAGGAAAAAGGAACTGTTCTGCGGCTAATGGTCACTGAAACCAATGTTAATATCGATGTTACGATCAGTAGCTTTGAATGTACTGATTACGGCGGATACGGAAATAAGAAATATTCACTGGAGTTTGTGCAATACCGATCCTTGAAAGTTTACACGACAGACGAGCTGAAAATCGTAAAGTTTGTAAAGAAGACGGTAACGAGACCGGCGGCTGCGGCACCATCAAATAAAGGAAGCTACACAGTAAAGTCTGGAGATAACTTATGGAAAATTGCCAGAAAATTCTACGGCGGATCAGGATCAACGTGGACGAAGATATACAGCGCGAATAAATCTGTCATAGAATCAACAGCAAAAAAGCACGGTTATGCAAATAGCGACAATGGGCATTGGATTTTCCCTGGCACAGTTTTTGTTATTCCAAATTAGAAGGAGGACAGGGGAATGATAGATTTGTCGAAGATTCAATACCGCTTTGTCATTATGGACGAAAAGGGAAATCAGTACAATATAAAAGATTATGTGGAAAATCTCGGGTGGGAGCAAGGCGAAGACGAACTCTCCACCCGGATTTCGTTCACAACTAAAAATGAAAAGTCATCAAAAGAAGTGTTTTCGGATATAGCGAAACTCGGGTGTTTGGTCGGAGTATTTGTTTCTGATGGCGTTACGGATGACGAAGTGGCCCGCGGGAACATCATTGATTGGAAACCGGCATACTCTTCGGACGGGTACAAGTTTGACGGAAAGTGTTATGACAAGCTGTACAATCTCCAAGAGAGCCAGGATAATTTCTATTTCCCGGCAGGCACCGGAACAAAATCAGCCGTGACTAAAGTTTTTGATGACTATGAAATTGTTCTTGGATCATATGAGGGTCCAAACGAAACACACGCAAAATTAACATTTAAATCCGACGATCCAGCTAATGTCATCATGGAGATACTGGACGATGCCTATAAAAAAGGCGGCGTGAAATGTGTCGTGCAAGATCGGAAAGGAAAAGCATATGTGGTTCCGTATGCGAACAATAAGACCGTATATCACTTTGCGGCCGAAAATGTAATCAATGCCACACATAAGAGGAGCACTGCAGGAATGGTTACTCGTGTGAAAGTGATAGGTCAGGAGGATGATGATGGAAAAAGCGCGGTGGAAGCTGTGCTGAACGGTAGTACAAAATATGGCGTACGGCAGAAAATAGTTCGAAGGGGAACTGATGAAAGCCTTGAGGATGCAAAGACATCGGCACAGACAATTCTCGATGAAGAGGGAGAAGTTCAGGAGGAGATGACTGTAAAGGCACCTGATATTCCATGGGTGCGCAAAGGGGACCTGGTTCATGTAACGGTTGGAACCATGAATGCGTACTACTATGTTATTGGCATAAGGCATGATGTAGACAGCCGCAGCATGACACTGGATCTTCGTGTACCATTCAAAGAATATGAGAAGAAAGCACAGCAGACGGTACAGAAAAAATCTTACAATGTGGGCGATATTGTGAATTTCCACGGCGGAACACATTACGTTAGATCTTATGCGGGATCCCGTGGATACAACGCAAGAGCTGGACGAGCAAAAATAACCATTAAGAACGGATCGGGGAAAGCCCACCCATGGCACCTGATACATGTGGACAGTTCAAGCAATGTATATGGATGGGTGGACGACGGAACATTTGATTAAGGAGGGATGACGATGGCGTTTGATGGACATGCCGGAACAAACAAACTGGCAAGGACGCTTCATAAAAGAATGAAAAGCATGTCAGACTCTCCCCTTGTTCTTGATTTTGGAAAAATAGAGTCTGACTATGGGCTGATAACAAATACCTTCCCGGTAAAAATTCCAAATGGAGATTATACAGTGTGCCGACATGTAACAGGTATGTCTCTTGGAGCTTCGGGCGGTAGTCATGGCGGGCATGAATATGGCAACGGTTCACATTCGCATTCCATACCGGTCCCCGGATTATCGCCGGGAGACCATGTGCTTGTGGCATGGGTGCAGAATGAAGCAGTAGTTATCGATGTGATCAATTAGGGGAGGTGGAGACATGGACGAAGAGAATACATTATTTCCCGTTGAGGAATCCCCTGAATTTATTGATGACGGAGACCAATTAGACCGGGATTATCATTACACAGTTGCATGGGATGTTGAAAAACAGGATTTTGTCCTTAACGGAAAAGGGCAGATGGAACAGTGTGACGGTGTGGAAGGTTATAAAGTGTGGTGCTGCAAGATGGCTCTTACAGAACGATACGACTGCGCGGCTTATCCGGATGAAATTGGCACTGAACTAGCCGAGGCTCTGGCAGAAGATAGTGAAAAGGCGGTTGAGTCCGCAATAGAGAGAACAATAACAGAGGCGTTGATGGTGAATCCGAGGACGGAATATGTTAGGCAATTTGAATTTGTTTGGAATGGTGATGCTGTAAGCGTTTCATTTGTTGTTAAGGGAGTGGATATTGACGAGTTTAAAGTTTCTATATAGCGAGGAGGTGATATAAGTGAATGCATGGAGTAAAGAATTTACGCCGCCGGAATTTGTGGGTTATAGCGAGCCGGAAGAAATACAGCAGAGGATGATGAGCGAACTTCCGGAAGGTATTGATGATATGCCGGGAGGATTCCCTTATGATTTTACAATGCCAACGGCGATTGAAAAGTCAGAATTGATTCAGTTTCATATGGCCCGGACGCTGATGCTCATGTTTCCAATGTGGGCGTGGGACGATTGGCTCGATCTACACGCAGCAGCGGAGGGCATAGAACGACGTCAAGCTGGTTACGCAAGTGGCAAAATCGACGTTACCGGAGATCCGGGAACTATAATTCCGAAAGGGACAATTTTTTGTACGGAAGCAACAGATGCTTCTCCGGCGTTGGAATATTCATCTGATGAATCCATGGCAATACCAGATGATGGTACGGTTGAAATCTTAGTGACTGCTGTTGAGCCCGGGAAAGAGTCTAATACGAATGCGAATACAATAAAATTTTTGCTGAATAACATAAAGGGCGTTTCGTCGGTAAAAAATTCTGAAGCTATTACTGGCGGTACGGACATAGAAAGTGACGAGTCTCTACGTCAGAGAATAGAAGAAAAATGTACGCAGGAAGGAGTAAGCTATATTGGAAATGACGCTGATTATATCCGATGGGCCAAGGAAGTGGTGGGGGTGGGGGATTGCATTGTAGATGCAACATGGAATGGACCGGGAACGGTTAAACTTATAATTGTAGACTCAAATGGCTCTCCAGCCAATGAAAAATTGATACAGGATGTATATGACCATATTGTTTCTCCAAATGATCGTTCGCAGCGCTTGCTCCCTACAGGAAGTGCAGAGCTGACCATAGTTCCGGCTACTATTAAAAATGTGTCATATACATGTACCGGTTTAGTTTATGATGAAACGACAGACATACCTACCATTATAAGCGCTTTTAAAAATCTTGTACTACAGGAATACTCAGAATCAAAATTTGATGGAGTCCTGATTTATAACCAGATTCGCCCTCTTATTACGGATATTCCTGGAGTGTCTGACTTCGATACGTTTTTGATAAACGGGAGTGAAGAAAACATTGTCTTAGATAAGGGAGAGTACCCAGCGACAGAAAACGTGGATTTCAGTTAGGAGGGATCTTATGAATATAGAAAATTTTCCGACATCTGAATCTGCCAAAAGGATGATGGGATACATAACGGGAAATGAATTCTATGGAAAATCCTATGTGGGAAAATGGATCTTCCAGGTAATGGGTAAAGAGATGGACGATGCACATCTGCGCATTGAAGAGGAGCTCCCATATCAGGCATTTCCTGAGACGGCAACATGGGGGCTCCGGTACCATGAGGAGAAATACGGTCTTCCGGTAAGAGAGAATTTGAGTTACGAAGAACGCAGAAAGCTCATACTAGAAAAAAGGAATACCAGAGCCCCCATGAATCCATATATGATGGAAAAAATACTGGAAAATATAATCGGAAGAAAGGTTCATGTAAATGATGAAGATACACCGATCAATACTTTTACAGTCGAGATTGAACCCGGAGAAAACTCGGTTGATATTATAGCTGCGATAAAGAAATTAAAAGAGATTAAGCAGTCCCATGTGGCGTTTACGTTTTCGTTCACATCGCTTTCCAGAATAGAGATATGCGGTCACACAAAAAAATGGAAGACATCGTATACCCAGTGCGGTACAACACCGATGGTAAGCAATGGTCTTGGACTTGCAGAAACAGGAATAGATGTAGTTCCATCAACTGATTTTTACGAAACAGAAGCGCCTCTAACCGGTGAAATATATAGAGCCGGTCAATATCCTATCACAAGCGTTGGGGTGGAACTGGCGGATAATAACATTGATGTCTCAGGACGAGGCAGAGGACTTTCGGTTGCATATCCAAACACTGGCGAGCATGTCAAAACAGGGACATATCCAAATATTCAGGCTAGCGCCAGTTATTCCGTCGTGGGAATTGATGCAGAAGCAGAAGGAGAAGGACACATTTATCGCAGTAAATTAGCGGGCACAGATCCGAAAGTAAGTGTCCAATCGGCAGAATCCGATAATGGAGTGGTTCCAGAGGTTACCACAGAAGCATACCAAGTAAGATACAAGCTCTGTGGAGATGCCTTTGAGATATAAAAAGGAGGTATGCAGATGAAACTATTGACAAGCAAGGCAATCCAGGGATACCGCGATTACACGAAACGTACGATTGCCTATGCGAAGTACAAAGTCGGTTCGACTTATCACAAGACGAAGATCGAATCGGTAAATGTAACGGAAGACGGAATTGTAGAAGTTCGATTTAAGATCGAAGCAGCTACCACAGGCGCCGCTACTGTTACAGAAATCCAATTGTATGACACAAATAATGACTTATGGCTCTCTAAACAGGAATCCTTAGAAATGAATTCTGTTGCAGAGGGATTTTATTATGTCTGCCAGTTGGAAATCAGCGAAAGGGAGGTTGAGGAATAATGCGAGAACTTGTGAATTGGAAAGATCATGTGGTTCAGTATCCCGGAAGGTTCGAAGAACAGGATCTGGGCGGAGGGCTTGTTCGACATACGCCATCTCCGGGAAAAGTAGAGCAACAAGGAACTCCTCAGAATGCGACAAATTTCAATATTATGGACTTGGCTGCATTTGAAGCAATGCTTATGGCATCGGAAAATGCTCGCGAACTTCTCCAGGTCAATCGTGATCTTGCTGCGATTACAGGAGAAAAAATACAGGTTACGCTGACAAATTCTCAGCAGTATCCACACAATAATTCTAAAAAAACCGTGCAACTTTCTAATCAGAGGAACAACATGGATTATACGGTTGAATGCGAAGTAGTCAGCGTGACGGGAGGAGCTGTTGGAGAGTTTGAATTCAGCGACAAACTTCTGAATGGCTTCAAAATCGCTTATACCGGTTCTGCAAGCCAGGTGATTGTAAACTGCTATGTGAGAGGAGGCATTTAAAATGGCGAATATTATTGTCAAAAATGATGATCGCAGAAAAGAAGAAGAACATGTAATGAGGAGCTATGGAGTCGATCGACGCGATCCGTCCATGAGGGAAGCGGCGGAGATCGCAGCGGCCCGTACCAGAGAAGCAGTAAACATGGCTCAGAACAGAAGGAGGTATTTCTTATGAAAGTAACGCATTTGCCGGAGGACGGCACAAATTTTATCCCCTATGAGGTCATGGGGAAGATCATCAGCTTCAATGACGGAGATCTGATGTTTGACGCATCCAAAAAGGAGAGAGACTACGAAGTGGTTATCGATATTTGCCAGGATTACACCGGCGCTCTAGTGATGGGGGCCTCAAGCGGTGAAATATATGTAGCCCAGCTTGTTGTGCCGGCGAGGGAGTATATCGAAACTGAGTCGGAAAATCCGGATTACAATCCAGAGTCAGAAGAAGGAACCGAATCCCAGACAATTACGAGCAGGGAGCCGGTTCCTTTTAATATTGAAAAGTGTGAACTTAGATTATGGGAAATGGAGGTTTAAATAATGCCGAATTTTGATGATTTTAAATTAGCGATAGAAGCAATGTCGGGCGGTAAGAATACCGTCCTTTTTGATGACATGGAAATGCCATCTGTAATGGTTCCGTTTCCGAAAATGAATATTTCGGAGATCATGGACGGAGGCAGCCAGAACATTCATCCAGGATTTAAGGTAGGCGGAGTAGACAAAGATAAGATTTATGTTGGGAAGTATCAGAGCATCGTCTTGAATGAGCGCGCATATAGTCTTCCGATGCGTGATCCGAAAACATATACCACTTTCGATCAGGCTCTTACCTACTGCCGAAACAAAGGAAATGGGTGGAGCCTGGTTCCGTATTCCCTTTGGAGTGCGATTGCTCTGTGGTGCCGGAAAAACGGAACCATGCCGAGAGGAAACAATAACTATGGTAAAGATGTTTCTTACCCCCATGAGAAAGGAATCCCTACAAGTTACGAAACATCTGGAGATCATAACGGAGAGCCTGCGAGATGTGCTACCGGATCCGGTCCGAACACATGGAGCCATAACTGGATGCCTGATGGAATTTTCGATTTGAACGGAAATGTATGGGAATGGTGCGCAGGCATGCGTCTGAAAGATGGAGAAATCCAGATTATCCCGTATGCCAACAGTATGCTGGCAGAAACGAATATGGGGGCGAATTCTACTGAGTGGAAAGCTATTAAATCTGACGGTTCCCTTGTTGATCCGGGAACAGAAGGAACATTGAAATGGGATTGGGTATCCAGCAAGATCCAGCTTACTAATGGAACTATTACATACACCACGGATCAGGGAAATGGAGGACAATACAAAGATATGACTCTTGCATCTGGTCTGAGTGCCGCACCAGAGTTGGCAAAAGCTCTGCTGTTGTATCCAGATGAACCTGGCGGAGATTATGGCAACGACTATCATTGGATGAATACCAGAGGAGAGCGGCTGCC